>Ga0265327_10000978_pt1 | contig 40773 bp, 22 predicted proteins | sample 41621metaG_FD_202089 | JGI IMG/M metagenome (GOLD analysis project Ga0265327, IMG submission 202089) | Rhizosphere microbial communities from Carex aquatilis grown in University of Washington, Seatle, WA, United States - 4-16-21 metaG | ecosystem: Host-associated > Plants > Roots > Rhizosphere... | reverse complement strand
GCAGCCCGAACCGCTTGCCCACGTTGTTCCCCAGCGATATTCGTCGTTCCGCTGTTCGTCCACACAGGTGGAGGGATGTCCCGGGATTTCGCCAAACCGGGATCCAAGTCGTCATCTGGTGTCGCGATCCCGGTCGATGAATTGGGCAGTGAATCGTTCGGCACTTTCTGCCGAACCTGGCGGCTCGCACGGTCGAGCCCATACTGACACCGGTACAGCAGGACTGATCAACCGGGCTGTACCACCCGCGCGGCACAAACTGAGACGGTCCTTTGAAGGAGGCCCAATGCAAAAACTCATCCCTCTGGCAGCCCTGGCAATCGTGGTCCTGGCCTGTGACAGCAGCCATGCCTCGAATCGACGCGTTCGCGAAACATCCGTCCCGGCAACGGGGGGATACAATGTCGCGGCCAGCCCCCAATCCCAGGGTCCTTTTGGTCGACTGATGGAAATGGAACGACGCAAGAACGCGGCTTTGCGTCAAATGTTCTTCGGCCGCTGATGACAAGACGATTTCTCAATTCCGAGTGCGTCCCACGGGCCAGGACTGCAGCCTTTCACCGGCATCTTGATGCACAATGGAATTGAGGCACCTGCTGACAGACGAGGGCTCAACCGACGAGCCCGCTGACTGACAATGCTGATTGACAACACTGATCTTTTGAAATTGCCATCACGCCCCCCATTCCCCGGATCCGGGGATCGTTTAATACGATCCTCGAATCCGGGAGTTTTTTTGGGGGGAAGAATTCGGATCGAGGGCGACGGGTATGATCCGGGTCGTGCGTGGAAGGCTCATCATGCGGAGCATGATGGCGACTTTGCGGAGATGACAGTCGTCGGGATGCCTGTTCAGCGAGAACGATAGGGCGCCATGAACGACAGCAACTGTGGTTGCAGTTCTGACAGCCGCGTTTCTAATTGAGCGAGAACCGGTTCGGCATCCTCCAGCCGTCGCTCGCGAGCCAGCAATTCCAGGTCCCGGGCCACTTCGACGGCAGCAGTGGCGCCGATGGCCATCAATTCCCCCTTCAAGGAATGTGCGGTGCGCTGGAAAACTTCGGGCTGTCGTTTCTGCAACGAGACTTCCAACGACTTGATCGTCGCGGGGAGTGTCTCCACAAACGCCGAGATCACCTCGGCGAGCAGTTCGCGATCCCCGTCGATTCCCGCCAGGGCCTGCTCCCAGTCGACCACGGGATGGGAAGACACCGCCGGGCGTTCTTCACGAGGCGAGGCGTCCTGTATGGCGGTGGGGCCACGAAACAGCAGCGACAGCTTCTCGGCAATCTGGCGGGCTCGAATCGGCTTGGAAAGGTATTCGTCCATGCCGGATTCCAGGCACCGTTCCCGGTCACCCGTCATGGCATGGGCGGTCATGGCGACGATCGGAATGTGAGTTCCTGTTCGAAGTTCCAGCTGCCGGATCGCCTGGGTGGCTTCAAGCCCATCCATCTCGGGCATCTGGACGTCCATCAGGATGATGTCGAAGAACTGCGATTCCCAGGCTCGAACTGCTTCGCGTCCAGTGCCGGCAATGGTGACGCTGTGCCCCTGACGCGTCAGGACTCCGACGGCCAGTTTCTGATTGGCCAGGTTGTCTTCCGCCAGCAGGATCTTCAGTGGCCGGACTTCCGGCGCGGGGAGAGCCGGGGCGGAATCGCGGACCGCGACCCGCATCGCTTCGACTCCCAGCGTCGTCACGATCGCGTCGAACAATTCGGACTGCTTCAGCGGTTTCATCAATCGGGTGGCAATCCGCAGTTGTTCACGGCGATCGCCGTCCCCTTCGCGGCCGCCTGAGGTCAGCATGATGATCAGGGTGGAGTCCAGCCGGGATTCAGCCCGGATCCATTCCGCCAGCGTAAACCCGTTGACCTCGGGCATGTTGACGTCGGAGAGAAGTAATCGAATCGGTTCTCCGCGTGACTGGGAATCCGACAACAGCTGAAATGCCTCGCGCGCATTGGATGCGACAATGGGATGCATTCCCCAGTTCAACAGCATGTCGCGCAGGATGCGGCGGTTGGTGGAATTGTCATCCACGATCAGGACCGACAGGTCTGCCACCAGGTCGGTCTGCTGGCGAACCTGCTGCAGTTCGTCATCGGCGATGCCAAACCGGGCGGTGAAATGGAACGTGCTCCCCTCGCCCAGTTCGCTTTCAACCCAGATCCGGCCCCCCATTAATTCAACGAGTCGTGAACTGATGGCCAGCCCCAGTCCGGTGCCGCCGTAGGTTCGGGTGGTGGAACTGTCGACCTGCTGAAACTCTTCGAAGATGCATTCCAACTTGTCTGCCGGGATCCCGATTCCGGTATCCGACACCGAGAAATGAAGCGTTGCGGACTGGTGTTCGCGGGATTCGCAACTGACGACCAGAACGACTTCGCCGCTGGGGGTGAACTTGATCGCGTTTCCGACCAGGTTGACGATGATCTGGCGCAGTCGGGCGTAATCCCCTTCGAGCATTTGCGGAACATCGCGGCCAACTTCGAAGGCCAGTTCCAACCGGGCGCGACTGGCCCGGACTGCGAGGGACTTCATGGTGTCCCCCAGGGTTTCGCGGATGTCGAAGGGGGCTTTATCGAGTTCGAACTTACCCGCTTCGATCTTGGAAAAATCCAGCACATCGTTGATCAGCGTCAGCAGTGCTTCGCCAGATTCTTGAACAATCGACAGGTACTCCCGCTGATTGGTCGACAGCTGGGTGTCCAGCAAAAGTTCTGTCATGCCGATGACGGCGTTCATGGGGGTGCGGATCTCATGGCTCATGTTGGCCAGGAAATCGCTTTTCGCTTTGCTGGCGGCATCGGCCGCTTCTTTGGCGCGTCGCAGCGCCTCTTCGGCACGCTTGCGATCCGAGACATCCCAGAACATTCCCTGGATCCCGATGATCTGGCCTTCGGCATCGCGCACGGGGCATTTGAGGGTCTGGATGTAGTAACGCAGGCCATCGGGATGCAGGATTTCCTCGACATCTTCGATGGTCTTCCCGGTCTGCAGGATCTCGGTATCATCCCGCCGGTACTTGGCTGCGAATCCTTCGGGGAAGAGATCAAAGTCGGTCTTGCCGACGAACTGTTCCCGCGTCAGGCCAATCGTGTCGCAGAACCGCTGGTTGCCGAACACCAGTCGATATTCGGCATCCTTGCGAAAGACGCTTAGAGGCAGGCTTTCCACCAGCGACTGATAGTAGGCTTCGGAAGCTCGCAACGCCTGCTTGGCGGCAACGCCGTCCGTGACATCCCAGAACAGAACTTGAATCCCGACGATGTTGCCGTGACTGTCGCGGATCGGTGACTTCAGACGATCGATAATTCGATGCTGGCCGTCGGCGCCGACGGTTTCTTCGATGTCATGCCGGACATCACCCGACTCAATCACGCGACGGTCATCTTCGGCATACCGCCGTGCGATTTCCGCGGGATACAGGTCGGCGTCAGCTTTCCCAATGACTTCGGCGGGTGTCACGCCATGAAATTCGCAATAGCGGCGGTTGGCAAATGTTCGTCGTCCGTGCAGATCCTTGTGGATGACATTCAGGGGCAGGTCATCGGCCAGGGCCTGATACGCGGCACGAGCCTCTTCCAGCGACAAACCCGCTGGTTGTTTTGGCGGCGCCTCGGTGGCCAGGCAACAGATTCCCAGGGGCTCACCGGTGTCCGAAAGCATGCGGATCAGCCGGCCCGACAAGGAACGAATTCCCGTGGAAGTCTGGATTCGGAAATCGAGATCCGACCATGTTTCTGCCGAGGAGCGTTCGACCGCCTGGTGGAACAACTCGCGATCAGGGGCATACACCCAATCCTGCAGCGATCGACCCGACTGTTCGATCGTTTGCCTGGTGCAGCCAAAAGCCTGTTCAGCGGCGGAATTGAAGCAGAGCCACTGGGAACCGGTCGCATTGACGGCAACGACAATTTCCCGGCTGCCGGAAATCAGCAGCGAGAGCGCGCTGCTCCAGGCAGCGACCCCGTCGACCGCGCGAGTGGCGTCTGGTTTGGATTCTTTCATCATGAGATGATCACATTGGGTGCACCGGATCGGGCAAGCCAGCGGGGCAACCGTCCCCGTTTTCCACGAGGCATGCGAAAGGGAATGACGTGCTGTCCCTCGTTGACTTCGAGGCTGGTCGAAGGGAGTTGTCGTTCCGGTTGTCTGCCGGTTGTATTATCCACCGCCATTTCCAAGAGGCCAGTGATCAGTGAAATTGGATTCGAATCGGAGCGAAGTTTTTGCGGTGTTTTCCGCATCGGTGTTGCGACCGCCACCTTCCCAGTCAATCGTCAGCGACGGAATCCGGAGGGTCAGAATGCGCTGGATGACGGGAACTTCGACTCGCGGTCCCGGGTGTCGGATTGAGGCAGATCGGGACGATTTTCGCGGGCAAGTTCCTCGAGATTTCAAAATTGTCAAAAACCCCTTGTTTTCAGGGGTTCCCGCAGAGCGCCACGGGTGCGTGAGCGTTGAGAATCGGGGGTGTTCTCGATACGATACCGGCAGTGAAAAACCTCGCGCCGCCTGATCGCGGCCGTGTTACCAAACGTATTTCAGGAATTGGAGTTGCGACACATCTTGTGAGTGTCGCCAAGCTCGATGACTGACGACGACGTGACCAAGGAGTCCTCGCTTGTCTACCGGTGACGGAACCCCGCCCGACCAGAACCCTCCCGCGTCTCCCGGTGCGGATGGAAACAGCCCTGACCAGGACGTCGTGCTGGTCGCCATTCAGGATGAAATGCGGACGAGCTATGTGACGTACGCAATGAGCGTGATCATCAGCCGCGCGCTCCCCGACGTGCGTGATGGTTTGAAGCCGTCTCAGCGGCGAATCCTGGTGGCGATGAACGATCTGAACCTGGGTCCCAATGCCGGGCGAATCAAATGCGCCAAGATTTGCGGTGACACCAGCGGTAACTATCACCCTCACGGGGAAGGTTCCGTTTATCCCACCCTGGTTCGACTCGCGCAGAACTGGAACATGCGTGAAGTCCTGATCGACAAGCAGGGGAACTTCGGATCGCTGGCCGGGATGCCTCCCGCCGCCATGCGATATACCGAAGCGAGACTGTCGTCCGTCGCCGCGGAAATGCTCGACGACCTGCGCCGCGACACGGTCGACTACGTCCTGACCTACGACCAGCGGAACCGGGAACCGGTCGTGCTGCCGTCGCGGTTTCCCAACCTGATCGTCAACGGTTCCAACGGAATCGCCGTGGGGATGGCGACAAGCATCCCGCCGCACAACCTGAGCGAAGTGTGTGACGCCACGGTCCGGTTGATCGACGATCCCGACAGCACGCTGGATGACCTGCTGGAATGCATGCCGGGCCCCGATTTTCCGACTGGGGGGGTCATCTGCGGCCGATACGGGATCCGTCAGGCCTACATGACCGGACGTTCGACCATTACGCTGCGGGCGCGAACTCGGTTCATTACCGAGAAAAACACGGACATCATCGAAGTCACCGAGATTCCGCACCTGGAAACCCGTGACCGAATTCGCGAAAAGATCGAGCAGATCGTCAAGGACGAACGGATCAAGGGGATCTCTCGTGTCACCGACCTGACCGACCGCACACTTCCCGCCTGGCAGACATGCCTGCACATCGCATTGAAGCGCGATGCCGACAAGGAAGTGGTTCTGAATCAGTTGTTCCAGTTCTCACCGCTGCAATCGACCGTCAGCGTGATCCTGCTGGCACTGGTCGGGAATCGTCCCCGGTTGTTGACCTTGAAGGAATTGCTGGCAGAGTTCATCCGGCACCGCGTGACCGTAATCCGACGCCGGACCGAGTTCCTGCTGGGCGAAAGCCGCAAGCGGAAGCATACCGTCGAGGGACTGCTGATCGCTCAGATCAACCTGGATCTGGTCATTTCCACAATCCGCAATTCGCCCAGCCGATCGGAGGCCAAAGAGCGTCTGCAATTGATCCAGGTCCCCGCCCCCCTGATTGCCCGCGCCGTCGGGGACTCGGCCTTTGAAATGTTTCAGCAGGAATACGGCACGAAAGAATCTTACACACTGTCGGCGAACCAGGCCGAGGCGATCGTTTCCATGCAACTGGGTTCTCTGGCCAACCTGGAACGCGAGCGGTTGAGCGAAGAACACGGCAAGCTGCTGCATGACATCAAGGGCTTCCTGCACCTGCTGTCAGACGAAGCCAACATCCGCCAGGTGGTTCGCGACGATCTGTTGACGATGAAAGAGAAGTACGGCAACAAGCGCCGAACGCTGATCGACGACCTGGAACTGGGTGACGTCAACCAGGAGGACCTGATTCCCGAAGAGCCGATGGTGGTGACGCTGTCTCAACGGGGCTACATCAAGCGGATGCCGCTGAACACCTACCAGGCCCAGCATCGCGGTGGTCGGGGAATCACCGGGGCCAAGGCAGACGATGAAGACGCCATCGAGCACCTGTTTGTCTCGAGCACTCATGACTGGCTGCTATTCTTCACCGACAAGGGGAAGGTGCTTTGGGAAAAGGTTTACAACCTGCCCATGCAAAGCCGCACCAGCAAGGGACGGGCACTGGTCAACCTGCTGTCGCTGCCGGAAGGGGATCGAATCAGTGCCTGTGTGGCGGTTCGCGAGTTTGATGAAACTCGATTCCTGATCATGGCCACCAAGAAGGGGCTGGTCAAAAAGACACCGCTGTCCGCCTACAAGCGTCCCACCAAGGGGGGAATCATCGCGATCAACCTGCGAGAAGGGGATGCCCTGATCGAAGCGATGATTGTCTCGCCCGGCGACCATGTGCTGCTGGGAACTTCCAGCGGGATGGCAATTCGCTTTGTGGAATCGGACGCACGCAGCATGGGACGCAACACCAGCGGCGTGAAGGGAATCACTCTGACAAAGGGCGCCACGATCGTGGGAATGATCCTGGCCGATCCTTCGATGAGCCTGCTGACCGTTTGCGAAAACGGCTATGGCAAGCGATCCCCCATCGGGACCGGGATCGTCGAAGGGGAAGAGGCTCCCAGCGATGAGGCCCCTCCTCCAGACGACGAGAACGGTGAGGATCTGGCGGTGGTTGAAGAGGCAGCGCCCGAGGAAGCAACTGAAGACGATGCCGAGGCAACCGAAGACGCTGCCAATGGGGATGAGTCGACGGAGACCACCAAGGGCTATCGCCTTCAGCGGCGCGGTGGAAAGGGCCTGAAGGATATCAAGGCCACCGCTCGTAACGGTGCGGCGGTCAAGATCCTGGCGGTCTCGGAACAGGACGAAGTGCTGATGGTGACCTCGGTCGGCAAGATCCAGCGGATTCGTGCCGGGGACATCAACGAGATCGGCCGGAACACCCAGGGCGTGCGCGTCATTCGGCTGGACGAAGGAGACAAGCTCGTCAGTGTCGCCCGGATCCCCAGCGACCTCGTCGAAGCCCCAGCCGCAGCCCCGGCGAATGAGCCTCCACCGGCGCAGTGAGGACTACCAGTCTTCACTGCGAATCGGCTGATCGAGGGCGGATGAAAGAAAGTCGATCAGCCGCTGGAGGGGATCTCCGGGATTTGTCGTGAGCTCAGCCACCGGCACCCCTCTCCAGACGGGGCCGGACGGCTCCTCTGGAAACAGCCGCACGACGACGTGTGGAATCGATTCCCCGGAGTCAGTCGGGACGAGATGTGCCTCGGGAAATCGGGCAGTCAGTTCGTGAATTCCCGAGGCGAGATTCGCCCACGTCTCTGGATGGCATCCAATCGCCAACGGTCGCTGGTTCAGTAATAACGCCAGTTCCGACATGGTCTGATTCAGCAGCGGGTGCCGTAATTGGGGCGCCAATTCGACCAGGGGATCCAGGACAAACCGGCGGTACCAGGCCGCCGGGTGGGGCACGATCAGTCGCGGCAACTGGATGAGTTCCTGATCGACATAGAGCAGGTCGAGATCGAGAGGTCGAGGTCCCCAGCGGAGTTCACGCACTCGACCAAGTTCGTTTTCAATCTCTAAAAGCAGATCGAGCAATTCAAGCGGGGGGAGCGTGCTGGAGAGTCCCATGACGGCATTCGAGAAGCAGCCGCCAGCATGCGCGCCCACGGGACGGGTTCGGTAGAGACCGCTCCGCACCAGGCGTTGAATCGAATTCGCGCGTCCCAGCGCATCCCAGGCGACATCAAACGCACCGCGTGCGTCACCCAGATTGGCGCCGATTCCAATCCAGCAGTTGGCCATCACCCCTCCGTGGACGTTGGAACTACATACCGTGAGCCTGCATCTGTCCCCAGATTCCGACCCACTTACCGCTTTGGCCACTGCCGAAGGCCGCCACCGCGCCGATCAGCACAAGCATGATGAATCCGAGCATCACACTGTACTCCACGGCCGTGGTCGCTCCATCATCCTGTAAGAACTTGACCCACCGTCGCATGACTCGCCCTTCCGGATCTCTCGGATGTGGTGGCAATCGGGGTAAAAAAATGGCACTTCCGTGCTCACACCAGGGAAACCTATGTCACGACTCGACGCGAGTCAAATTGCAACAGGCGGTTTTTTTGAATGAAGTGGGTTCCTTTGGTGAAGAGGTCGGGCGACATATCCGTTGCAGGTGTTACGGTCACGCGCAGCCCTTACGTTTTATCGAGGCGGCAGGGTTTCGTTGCGATGCGCATTTTGACGGCGTCGATACTTCCCGTGCCAACAAAAAGTCAACCAGAATCTCTTGATGCGCTGCCGTGATTATGAGTACAGCAATGATGCTCACCCGTGTTTCCATTCTGCTGCTCGTGACTGGGCTGTTCGCCGGCATGTGGTCGGCGGACAGCCCGGACGGGCGTACCGCAAACGAAATCCAGCTGGCCCGTCGCGGCATGTCACCGCGGGCCAACGCACGCTCGGTCACCGCTGGTCGAAACACCAGGAAGTTGACCGTAAATGAAGTTTCCAAGACCGCTGGCGTTCCCCTGCCCCAGGGAATTGCCCCGGGGGAATACCTGGTCGTCAATCAGACCGGAGTGTCTCAGCGACTGGCGATTCCTGCGACTCAAGGGGTGACGACAAACAATGCCAGGTCGGTGGATCACTACACCGTTCGCGACGGCGCCAATCGCTGGCACTTCATCCGACTGGAGACGTCCGCTCAGAATTCCATCCCTCCGATGACGTCAGCGAATGGGGCAACCCCTCGTTGATGGTCGGGTACGTCAGTTGAACCTGCAGGATCTCGCGCATCCGGCGATTCAGGCAGCGTTTGTTCAGCCCTCCCGAGCCTCGCGCGGCCGGGGATTCCGGGTTGAACACCGGAGCAGGAGTTCCCGACAACTGAGCGAGCAGCCGGTAGTACTCCTCGCGGCGAACTGGCAGCGAATCGGTGACGAGCGTTGTGTCTCCGCCGCTGCCGCGGTGCTCGGACGCGAGCACCGCGGCAGCGGCATCATCGACGTGGATCAGGTTGAGCCAGGCGTCGGGGCGTCCGGCGATCGGTTCACGGGCTCGCAGGGACTCCAGTCGCGAAAGGAGCCTGCCCGGCCCGTAAATTCCCGAAAGTCGCAGAATACTGGCCTGATCGGGAAGAGCGACCTTCACCAGTTCTTCGGCCTGAAGGCAGCATTGCCCGCCCGGTTGAGAGGGAATGCATTCTGAGGTCTCGTCAACCCATTCCCCGTTGGACTGCCCATACACACTGCTGCTGGAAATGTAGATCAGCCGCTGGGGAGGCGTGGGGAGACGTTGGAGGACGTTCCTCAATCCATCGACATAGACGGACTGCTGCGACCGTCCTGAAGTGCGATCGTACCCGACGGCGAAGAGGATTATTTGCACTGCCGGAAGTGCGCGGAGCGTCGCGGCATCACAGATATCGGCCACGACGGGCCGAAACCCCTCCCGAGCGAACTCTTCACCGCGAGCAGGCGATCGAGTCATCGCCCAGACGTTGCTCGCTTGCGCCAGCCAGGCCCTGGCCACGCGATGACCAAGGTATCCACATCCAATGACCAGCTTGTCCATTCCGCTCTGACTTTCAGTTTGAAAACGGGCGCCACCAGCGGAATTCGTCACGATCCGCCCCGTGGACAGAGACCTTTTTCATTCCGCGGGGTCCCGCTGCGCGCGGAATGAAGTTAACGCCGGATCGCCGGGGCCAGAAATTGATCGGACGTCAAAATCGTCGTTAAGAACTCCTGCAGGTCAGAGAGCAGGGTGTCATCATCCCCCGGGACTTTTCGTGATACTGTCAGAGATCGGCCTGCCAGTTCGCCCTGCAGCCAACGGATTTTGTCCAGTACGGTTGATCGAAAGCGCAGCAGGTCGTCGTCCGTCAAATCCCGTCGCATCAGTGTCGTTTCCGCGGCGGTCCGTTCCCGGCGCAGTTCGGCCAGGAAATGACCTTCGGTTCGGTACAGCAACCCGTCGACATACGATCGGCGCAGCCTTCCCTGCTCATCGAACTGGTACATCTGGTCGGGGCTGAAATAGATGGACAACCAACCTGTCGCGCGAAACCCTGCGACAATCGGGGCTTGATCCGGCAGTGGCTGGAATTCGACGCGACGAACGAGTGCGACCGCTTCCCGCAGTAAATCCTCACGGTCTGCTTCGATTCGCGCCACAGCGATCTCCTTCGATGCCGCCTGAACCTCAACTTCGGGAAATTCTCCGGTAAAACGCCGGTTCCCTATTTTAGAATGCACGGGACAATATGATATGCTGCGGCGAACGATTCCTGGTGGCCTGAACTTCTCGAAGCCGGATCGTTCCAGACCACCGTCCCAGATTGCTTGCACATCGTTCCCCGGCAACTTGACGTTGTCGTCTCATCCCGAAACTCGACCAAGGAATTTTGGTTTTGAATCGTCCTCGCCTGCGCGGGCAGTGGTTCCTGATATCCATCTCCAAATAACGGCTTTTCACTGACTTCGTTGAGATCTCGCATGAGCACCATGATGGTTGACCTGTCAGATCCACTTTCCTCTGCCGAGTTTGCCGCAGTCGATACCGAAAGGCTGAGCGAGATTGCCGCCCGGCACCAGCGCCTGGCGGAATTCCTGCGTCAAGAAGGATTCGCAGCCCTGTTGCTGCAGCAGCCTTCGAACTTCACCTGGTTCACCGCCGGGGGATGCAACGAACGGGGGGGCTCCACCGGGACCACCGGTTCCCTGTTCATCACTCCTGAAGCGCGAGTCATTGCCTGCAGCAACGTTGATACGGCGCAGTTCTTCGAATCGGAAGTCTGCAACATGGGATTCCAGTTGAAGGAACGTCCCTGGACCGAGCCGCGAACTGTGATGCTGTCGGATTTGTGCCGCGGACGGAACGTGGCCAGCGACACGGGGTTTCCTGGAACGACGGATGTCAGCCTGCAGTTGCTGGGACTGCGACTACCACTTTCCGACTATGATAAGTCCCGGATGCGAAATGCGGCGAAGCTGCTGACGCATGCCGTCGAAGCAACGGCCCGCGGGTTGGTGAAGGGGCGGACGGAAGCGGAAATTGCGGGCGAAGTCTCGCATCGGCTGTTCAAACACGGTGTCCAACCGGAGCGGATCCAGGTCCTGGGTGACGGACGGGGAACTCATTTCCGTCGCTGGAACTTTGATGAATCGCCGGTTCAGAAATACTGCACGATTTCGGCGGTGGGTCGGCACTGTGGAATGTTTGTCGGCGCGGCTCGCACAGTCTCGATTGGAGATCCCCCGGATGCGCTGTTAAAGGCGTTTCACCCCGCGGCACTGATCGCAGCGACCGGCGTCTATTTCTCGCAGCCGGATTGGGAAGTGTTTGAAGTCTGGAATCGCGTCCATCGCCTGTACGAGAAGACGGGTGTCGAAGCGGAATGGCGGCTGGCGGACCAGGCCGAGATCGTGGAGTACGAGTTCGGGGCCGTGCCGATCATGCCGACCAGCGAATTTCGATTGACCGCCGGGACCCCGGTTTACTGGCATCCGTCAGTTGGCCCGGTCCTGATGGGGGATACCGTGCTGGTTGGACCGTCCGGTACCGAGGTCCTGACCGTCTCTTCCGAATGGCCGGTTGTACCGATTCTCGTGAAGGGAACACGTGTGGGTGTTCCGGCAATCCTTGTCGTCAATTCGTGATGGAGAATTTGCGAAAAAGATGATGCTTTTTCGCCGCACGTTGCCAAAACGCATCGTAGGTTAAGTTGCACAGACTGCGACAACCCCGTCGCAGAGGACACACCTAGCCTTGGAGTGGCAACCATGCGTCTGACCGTAGCTGATCTGATGACCCAACGACCTGTCATTGTGTCGCCGGATTGTTCCGCCGATGAGGCACTCGAGATCCTTTCGCGGCACGAAGCCAGCGAACTTTACGTGACCGATAAACTCGGTCGCCTGCTCGGAGTCGTCCCCGACTACGAACTCGTCAAAGCGGAACTGAGCGGCGAAGCGCGTGACGCCTGCGTCGAACAATTGATGTGCCGCGGCGTTCCGGTCTTCAATCCTCAATCCGATGCCGCGGAAGTGGCTCGCTTGTTCCGTGATGCCCGCTTTGGTCAGTTTCCCGTGGTGGCCGGAGGCCGCCTGGTCGGACTGATTACTCGCAGCGATGTGGTGCGCCTGATGGCCGTACTTCGCCGGATTGATACCCCTTCGACACCACGCGTCTCCGAGACTGTGAAGCGACCCAAAATTGCATCGACCGGCACACGAACACGCCGGGCCCGCACGACGACGGCTTCGTCCAGCAGTTCGTCCCGCCGAACTCGATCGACCGCGCGGACCTCGCGCTGAGGTTCAAGTCTTTCTCCTACGATCGCCGCTCCCGATGGTCACTGACGTCATAACGCGCGCCAATGGCGTTCATCCCGTGACGTAAAGAATCGAACAGGTCGTTGACCGCCCGGACCACTTGAGAGATTGATGGATTCTCCCGTGAGAATCCACCTGTCCCGTCGACCGGGCGGACAACGAGGATCTTCTCTGTGACTGCGCCGATTGCACGTGGTTTGTCGCGCTGCCGGGTTGCAACAGTCGCCGATTCTCGAATCAGGTGTCCGGCTATTCCTGCCGATCAACAAAAAAAGATTCGCAGTCTCCTCATCAAAATCTCATGATATTGAAGAGACGAAGTGCATCATCAGGTCGATTTCACGGCTGGATGGTGCTGCGGATTCGGCAGGATTGAATCGCAGCCTGTTGACGCAGTGACCTGAGAATCAGCAAGTCTGGCAACGTTCGAACATGGAATGTGGTCTGCCGCATCATCGGCGGATCCCTGACGCAAAACAGGGAACACATGTCTGGAATTCGGAACGGAACTTGCGGAGACTTCGCTCCGGTCATGCTGTCGTATTGGACGAATCCCAATGAGTCGTGCTTCGCTACCGGAACTGCAGCAACAACGACTGGGCGGGACAGCTCCCCCCCCGGTTATGACATTCCCCTGGAGACTGCCAGTCATCCACTGGTTTGTTGATCGGCTGGGACTCTGCGAATGCCGACGCCGATTGCTGCACATGCTACCTGGCTTGCTGCCGATCTTCCTGTGCGTCCTTCCGCATCAGGATCCCTGGGGAGTTCCCCTGCTGGGAGCCATGATCGGGCTGTCACTGACCGTGATTGCGATCGCATTCCTTCGAGAGAGCGATTTCGCCCGCCCCGATGAAACGCTGTGGCACCATTCCGTCATCGGTTATGCAGTCCCCGTCCTGTCCATGCTGATCCTGCTGCCAGGAAAATCCGAACTCGGTCTGATGACCCTGGGGATCCTTGCTTTCGGGGATGGATCGGCCGCTCTGGGTGGAAAGCTGATCGGGGGCTATCGCCTGCCATGGAACCGGCGAAAGACCTGGGCGGGCCTTTTCAGTTTCGTGGTCGCAGGGACAATCGTTGCATCGTTCAACTACTGGATCGACGCCCGGCCTGCCGTCCCGATTGGAATCGCCCTGAGTATCGGTGGCGCGGCCGCTCTGGCGGGGGCGATGGTCGAATCGCTGCCAATTCGTTCGCATGACAATCTGCGCGTCGGGGCGACCGCTGCCATGACGGGGTTGTTGATGCACATCATGCTATTGGGCTGGTGATGTTGTTACGTTCACGCCAAACCCGGACTTTATCGTTGCGTTCCCCTGTCGTTCACCCTTGCGCGAACCTGCTGGAAGTACGCCATCTTGCCCGGAGATTCGGATCGTTTCAGGCGGTTTCTGATGTCAGCCTGACACTTCGACCAGGTGAAGTCCTGGGACTGCTCGGCCCCAACGGCGCGGGCAAAAGCACGACGATGATGATGATCTCGGGGCTGCTGAAGCCCGACTCGGGCGAAGTCATTATCGACGGCACGACCTATGACGGACGCAATCCCAGGCTGAAGCGAATGCTGGGCCTGGTCCCTCAAGATCTGGCGATTTATCCCGAGCTGAATGCACTTGAAAACCTGCAGTTTTTCGGACGACTCTATGGACTGACCAGGACCGAGTTGACGTCGCGGTGTGAGGAAGTTCTCGATCGCATTGGCCTGACGGATAGCGCGCATCGACCATCCGGAACATACTCCGGCGGAATGAAACGCCGTCTGAATTTCGGCATCGCCCTGATGCATCAACCCTCGATCCTGATCCTGGACGAACCGACTGTGGGAGTGGACCCTCAATCCCGGTCTCACCTGCTGGATTGTGTTCGCGATCAGGCCAGTTCCGGTGTTGGCATTATCTATGCCAGCCATTACATGGAAGAGGTGCAGTCGATCTGCGAACGGGTCGCCATCGTCGACCACGGGCGAGTCCTGGCCTGTGATTCCATCCCGAAGCTGCTCGAGGGACTGGAAACCGACTTGAAGATCCATGTCGACGGGGACGGAGATGTCAGCGGTCGACTGTCAGGCCTGGCACGGATCGAACCGGGTACTGCCGGGACATCCGTGATCACTGTCTCGGGCGCCTGCGACGACATGGGTGAACGAATGCGTTCCATCCTGCACCTGCTGATGACTGCCCGCGTGCGAGTGATCAGGATTGAGTCCCAGCAAACGAACCTCGAACGACTGTTCCTGCAACTGACCGGATACGGTCTGCGCGACTGAAGCTCAGCCTGGCCGATTCCAGCACACCGCATTTGAGTTCCCGTTTTTTCCGAATTGAGAGACGATCATGTCTGCCTGGCAGATCACTCGAAAAGACCTGATGCTGCTGTTGAAAGATCGACGCGCGCTCGTCCTGCTGCTGATCCTGCCGCTGTTGTTTATTTCCATCGTCGGGATGTCGACCGGACAGTTCCTGACCCGGGATGACGAAAGCCAGCGATTCCGATTACTCATCGTGGACAAGAACCACGGTGAATTGTCGCGGACCCTGGTTCAGAAATTGAAGCGGCACCACGAATTCCTGATCACCCTCATCGAGTCTCCCGTGGAAGCGGACGACATGCTGCAGCGCGGCGACGCGTCGATGCTGATGACGATCGGCCCCGAGTTTGAATCGAGAGCGGAAGACCTGCGGATCTCGGAAGTCTTCAATTCGGATACGGGTCCGCTGGCTGGAGGTCCCGAAGCGCTGGATCTCAAGCTGGAAACGCGACCCGCCGCGATTGGTCTGGGGCGACTGCTGGAGGGAGTGATCTTCTCGCAGGTGATCAAGGTGGTCGCGCCCGTTGCGGCGCGGAAGAACCCGGTCACGCGAACCTGGGTCCGCGAACCTGAGGACGGGGAATCCCTCGCGGAGTCCCATGCCATGGTTTCATCCGTTCAAAAGAATCTTCCCACCGCATCAGCCGTCTATTCCTGGGTCGTGCCCGGGTTCACGGTGATGTTCGCGTTTTTTGTAATCAGCGTGATGGCACGCTCGTTTATCGCCGAACGTGAGAATGGCACGCTTCAGCGACTGCTGCTGGCGCCGGTCAGCCCAATTTCGGTCCTCGCCGGAAAGACGGTTCCGTTCTACCTGACCTCGGTCAGCCAGTGCCTGTTGCTGTTCCTGTGCGGGCGCATGCTGTTTGGCATGTCGTGGGGACCAGATCCGATCTACCTGATCCCCGTTGTCCTTTGCACATCGCTGGCGGCAACATCGCTGGGCCTGCTGCTGGCGACGCTGGTTCATACGGACCAGCAGGTCTCATCTTACGGAACTACGTTGATCCTGGTCTTGAGCAGCCTGAGCGGCTGCTTCTTTCCTCGAGACCTGTTTCCTCAAACCATGAAGCAGATCAGCCTGTTCACTCCGCACGGCTGGGCCCTCAAGGCCTTTGATGCCGTCCTGATGAGCCAGGCGAGCGTCGAATTATCGACGGTCGCCACCTGCTGCGGCATGCTGATCCTGTTCGCAGCCACGTTCTTCGCAGCGGGAAGCTGGCGATTCCAATCCGCGTCGTGACCGTCACGCCATCGCGGCCCGCGTTCGCTGAACAAGTTTGTTTTCCGCGTCGCCAGATCCACGCAGGTTGAAGGCGCCGGCGGCCAGGTAACGCCCTCGCCAGTCCGGCGAGACATGCTGGAAATCTTCGAGGATGGCCGCACTGAATTTGTAGTCATGCGAATTCGTCCCCTTCAGGAAAATCAGCAGGCGAGCGGCATCCATCAGTTCCGCGGGATCCGGATGCTGATTGACATACGTCATGATCTTGCTCGCTGCAGAAGACCGGTTCCTGGAAATCTCGGCCAGGATTTCTCCCACAGCATCCGTCCCATTCGACTTCAGCGGGGCGAATTCCAAAGTGTCGATTCGCGTTGTTCCGACCTTGCCGCGACGCTCCATGGCACCACGGAACAGTGGCAGGAAGGCGACGTTCTGTAACAGCATCATGCGTCGAGTGTCATCATCCCTGGTGGACTGGAACGCGTATCTCAGAGCATTTGAGGACGTCATGGCATGCAGCGCGACAATCTCAGGCTGCCGAATGAGCATTTCACCTGAACCGACGAACAGGGCATCCCAGATGGACTGAGGCGAGACTCCCCGATTAATGATGTCCACCGCTTTGGCGCAGGCGTCTTGATCGGATGCCTCACGCAGGACACCCAGGAATTCGGTTGTCGCACCGGAATCCACCTTCCCTTCCGTCCAGTTCGGGCGAAGATTTGCAGCCAGTTCCCGGTTTCGCTTCCAGGGTAGATCGGCCGGGGCGTCTCCGCGAAAGGAATTGCCTCCGTCATGATGTTGCAGGGCATAGGCCAGAGACCTCAACACCGGTTCTGCATGCTGCCAGCCAATCGCCTCCAGCGTTCGTCGACTGTTGGCAACAAAGATCGCCTTGTGTCCGATATCTCGAAAATCGCGTGCCCCGAATCGATAGAAGAGTTCGAACACATCATCCCTGGCCATCGTGCGAGCGAGCCCCGCAACCGCCACATCGGCAGCAGCAACATCCCAGTTGTCCATGGCATCGATGAAGGCCTGCCGTGCCTTGTCGGCAGGCGGGACAAGTGATTCCTTCACGGGGGCCATCGTCCAGTTCCCCTCGCGAACATCGGCCGCCTGCGACGACTTGAACTCGTCCAGAGCCCAGAAGATGGGCAGCCAACGGTGCTCATCCGGCGAGGCCTGACTGGCCAGGTGAGCCGAATTGACCACCAGCACCGCATGGAATTTGAATCCGACCGACGGTCGTGGCTGGATGTTTCGGACTCCTGCCAATAGCAGTGCCGCCAGCACCTCGCGGTAAGTGAGCCCTCCCTTGATTCGTTCGGCGACCTTTTCGAGAAGTTGTTCTCGAGGTGTCTCTTCAAGCAGCCTGACAACCGGCTCGATTCCCGCGTCCAGTCGAACGACATTGGGATCCAGCGTCGATTCCGCGGCACGGACCGGTTGCAACTTCTGGAGAAACCCGAGATCTCCGAGCCCGATCAAGCTGCCCCCCAGAGCGGTTTGTTGTAGAAACGTCCGTCGAGAACTGAGATTCGACATTTGCTGTGCCTCAATGTTGGTCGGCCCGCCGGAATGGCTTTCCATTCTAACCGGCGGACGGCAAATCGAAATATGTTACCAGCCTCAAACCGCTGCGAAGCCGCGGAATGCGGGTCTCGCGAGATCGCAACCGGACAGCACCTGACGCTATCATCCGCGATTCCAGTCAACGCTAGTTGAAAATCAAGACAGAACAATCGCTACCGCGGACTCGCGCTTCAATCCACTTCAGGAAATCCCCATGAAGACTGCAACCGGTGTCACGGTGATCGAACATGGACAGCTTGTCGATGGGACGGGGGCCGCAGCAGTTCCCGATGCCGCGCTCGTGATCGAAGACGGTCGAATCCGTTATGCCGGATCTGCTTCCGCGATGCCGCTGGTTGACCGCGATGCGGTCCGGATTGATGCCCGTGGAGGAACGATTCTGCCTGGGTTGGTCGAGGCTCATTTTCACGCCACCTATTTCAATGTGGCCGCACTGGAAGACCTGGATATCAAGTATCCGGTCGAGTATGTCACGTTGCTGGCCGCCTGCAATGCGAAGCTGGTGCTGGAATGTGGATACACATCCGCCCGCAGCGGCGGCAGCCTGTTCAATATCGATGTCTGGCTGAAGAAGGCCATTGAAAACGACCTGATTCCGGGTCCGCGACTGGCGTCCAGCGGCCGCGAGATCTGCGGCGTCGGAGGATTGATGGATTGGAATCCGGACTTCCGCAAGATCGGCATGGAAGGACTGGTGCTGTTGATCAACGGTCCGGATGAAGCGCGGGCCGCGGTTCGGAAGCTGGTCAAAGATGGTGTCGAGTGGGTCAAAACGTACCCGACCGGCGATGCCGCCTCACCCGACATCAACGACCATCACACCCTGTGCATGACATTTGAAGAGATGCATGCGGTGGTGGCGACGGCTCATAACCACGGCTTGAAAGTGACAGGGCACTGCCGGGCGACGCAAGGGATCAAGAACGCCGTTCGCGCTGGCTATGATGCGATTGAACACGGAACGTTTGTCGATGACGAGGCGTTGGAGTTGATCCTTGAGAAGAACACACCGGTGGTCCCCGCGCTCTACTTTGAACTGGCCAGTATCGAACGGGGACCTGAATTTGGCCTGTCACAGCGGGTCATTGATGGCCATAAGGAGACGTTGGAAGGGGGCGCGGAAAGTGCCCGCAGGATCCTCAAGGCGGGTGGACGAATCGGCCTGGGGGGCGACTACGGATTCGGGTGGAATCCCCATGGCGATTATGCTCGCGAGCTGACGTTTTTTGTGAAGTATGTCGGATTCACTCCTTTGGAAACGCTGATGTGCGCGACCAAAACCGGGGCGGAAATCCTCGGACGTGACCATGAGCTTGGTACGCTTGAGGTTGGCAAACTGGCGGACGTGCTGGTGGTCGACGGGGATGTCCTTGGGGACATTTCGCTGCTGGAAGATCGAAGTCGTTTTGTTGCCGTGCTGCAGGGGGGAATCGTCAAGGCCGGACAATTGATTCAACCCGCCCCGATTGCATGACATGCGTGATATCGGCACGCGTTGTTGCGAAATTCGAAGTCACCGATTTGGCGGACTTCCGCAGATCTTCGCGCCGGAACCTTGAAGCTGTCGGCGTAGTTTCTCATTCTTTGCGTTTTGCGGTGGCGCGCAGGGGAACCGGTTCGGTTTCCTTCCGTGGGCGCCATCGCATCGGCCGGATCGTCCATGGTGTCGACGGAGATGTCGCTGTGGTTCGAAGCGCGTCCGATGGTTGAGTCTCCCTGGAGCAATGAGCACGATGAAGTTCAGATTTCCCATCGTCATTATCGACGAGGATTTTCGGTCGGAGAACACCTCGGGTCTGGGGATCCGGGCATTGGCCGACGCCATTCAGACCGAGGGATGGGAAGTTTTGGGGGTGACCAGCTACGGCGACCTGTCGCAGTTCGCCCAGCAACAGAGCCGCGCCTCGGCGTTTATCCTGTCGATCGACGATGAGGAGTTTACTCCCGGGCAGGAAGTGGATCCGGCGATCATCAAGTTGCGCGGCTTCATCAGTGAGATCCGGTTCAAGAATGCCGAGATCCCGATTTACCTGTATGGCGAAACGCGCACCTCCAGCCACATTCCCAACGACATCCTGCGGGAACTGCATGGCTTCATTCACATGTTTGAGGATACGCCCGAGTTCGTGGCCCGGCATATCATCCGCGAAGCGAAGGCCTACGTGGACAGCCTGGCGCCGCCGTTCTTTCGGGCGCTGGTCGAATATGCCAACGATGGCTCCTACTCCTGGCACTGTCCGGGTCACTCGGGCGGGGTCGCGTTTTTGAAGAGCCCGGTGGGGCAGATGTTCCACCAGTTCTTTGGCGAGAACATGCTGCGGGCTGACGTCTGCAATGCCGTGGAAGAACTCGGCCAGTTACTGGACCATACTGGTCCCGTGGCCGCTTCGGAGCGGAATGCCGCCCGCATCTTCAACGCTGACCACTGTTTCTTTGTGACGAACGGCACGTCGACGTCCAACAAGATGGTCTGGCACTCCACCGTCGCGACTGGCGACATCGTCGTGGTGGACCGCAACTGCCACAAGTCCATTCTGCACTCGATCATCATGACCGGCGCCGTCCCGGTCTTCCTGATCCCGACCCGTAACCACCTCGGCATTATTGGTCCCATCCCGCTGGACGAATTCAAACCTGAAAACATCCAGAAGAAGATCGAAGCGAATCCATTTGCCAAGGCGGCTCAGGCCAAGTATCCCGGTCGCAAGCCGCGCATCCTGACCATCACCCAGAGCACCTACGACGGCATCATCTACAATGTCGAGACGCTGAAGGGCTTGCTCGACGGCAAGATCGGAACCCTGCACTTCGACGAAGCATGGCTGCCGCATGCCTCATTCCACGACTTCTACAAGGACATGCATGCCATCGGCCGGGACCGTCCCCGTCCGAAGGATTCCATGATCTTCGCCACGCATTCCACACACAAATTGCTGGCGGGAATCTCGCAGGCCTCGCAGATCCTGGTCTGTGATTCGGAAACGACGAAGCTCGACCGGCACGTCTTTAACGAAGCCTACCTGATGCACACGTCGACATCGCCGCAGTACGCGATCATCGCGTCGTGTGATGTGGCAGCGGCGATGATGGAACCGCCGGGGGGGACCGCGCTCGTCGAGGAATCGATTTCCGAGGCGATCAACTTCCGCCGCGCCATGCGCAAGGTGGAAGATGAATGGGGCAAGGATTGGTGGTTCAAAGTCTGGGGACCGGAAAAGCTGGCCGAAGACGGGATTGGCGAGCGCGAGGACTGGATCCTGAAGGCTAATGCCAAGTGGCACGGATTTGGCAACCTGGCCCCCGGATTCAACATGCTCGACCCGATCAAGGCGACCCTGATTACTCCGGGCCTGGATGTGTCAGGGAAGTTTGCCCGGACCGGGATTCCCGCATCGATCGTCACCAGGTATCTGGTCGAGCACGGGGTCATCGTCGAGAAGACCGGACTCTACTCGTTCTTCATCATGTTCACGATCGGGATCACGAAGGGCCGCTGGAACACGCTGGTGAGTGCCCTGCAGCAGTTTAAGGACGATTACGACAAGAACCAGCCGATGTGGCGAATCCTGCCGGAATTCTGCCAGCAGTATCCCCGGTATGAAGGGATCGGCCTCAAGGACCTGTCACAGCAGATCCACGACACCTATAAGGCTCACGACGTGGCACGCGTGACCACGGAAATGTACACGTCCGTGATGCAACCTTCGATGAAGCCTTCAGACGCCTATGGCATGCTGGCCCACGGTGAGATCGACCGGGTTGAGATCGACAACCTGGAAGGTCGTGCCACCAGCGTGCTGCTGACGCCGTACCCGCCTGGCATCCCATTGCTGATCCCCGGCGAATGCTTCAACAAGACGATTGTCGAATACCTGAAGTTTGCCCGGATGTTCAACGAGAAGTTCCCCGGCTTCGACACCGACATTCACGGCCTGGTCGAGGAAACCAAGGATGGCAAGCGGTACTACTATGTCGACTGCGTCCGTGGCACCGGCGCTGCGAAGATTCCTCATTGATCGAATAACGATCTGATGTGGCCGTCTCTGCATCCCTGAAAACGACGATCGCCGCACCTGGTGGGGTGCGGCGATCGGTTTGAGTCACGTGATCAGACGACCAGCGTTAGAACTGGCCCCAGCCAAAGGGCTGTTCACCGAAGATTTGGTTACCGAAGTTCCCGAAGTTGTATCCGTTTTCGTTATTCGGGATCGTCCCATCGAGCAGGAAGTCAGTCGTATCGCTGTCATTGCTGACGCGGAACGTGCTCGCTCCGATACCTGGATACAGGAACGACGCTCCCACTGCGCTGGTTGGGTCATCATACGGCGCCACTCGTGCCGCTTGACGCTGAGCATTCCGGCGACGCGTTGCACTGGTGAACGGCCCAGCAGTCGTGGGATCGAAGTTGTTGATATTGTTCAGACGCGATTTAAACACGCCGTCAGAGTTGTTGTAGTAGGCCACCGTTTGGTTGGAATTGTTTAAGACAGCCTGTTGAATTCCCTGGTAGTTGTTGATACCGCTGGCCGTCGTTCCGGCCGTATCAAGGTACTGATTGTTTCGGAAGTACAGGTCGAGCCGGGCCAGCGGGTCAGACTGATATCCAATCGGGTTGTAGGTCGGCGTAGAAGCGATCGGATCCCAGGCTGTCCCGGAGTTTGGATTAACCGTCGAGACGAACGATTGGAACAGGATATCATCGCCAAAGTTCCCGCTGAAGATGTTGCTGTCAACCGACATCGTGATGCCGCCGCGTCCCGAGGACAGGCCGAACGGATTGGCGCCGAGTGCGATCGATGTTCCAGTGCTGGCGAATCCTCCCGGATCGGACGCCCCGAAGGCTCCTGAGAAGGCATCGCTGGTCCCCACCTTCACGACCAGGCCGGTTGCAGACGGAACCCCGCTCGGATAGGTCGAAGTGGAGTATCCGTTGCCGATGACCTGGTTGTTCGCGAACTGCATCTCGATGATCGGCCTGGCAAACACGGAACCATTCTGATCCAACGGAAGCGTGCTGGCGTTGAACTGGTTCTGGGTTTGAGATGCAGTATTCACCACATACACCCCTTCGAGCAGGTTGCGATTGATGATGTTACCCGTCACCGCCACCTGGATGAAGTTGTTGCCCCGGTTCAGGATATCGATCCCTCGCCCCTGGTTAGTCGCAATGTTGTTCCCAACAACCTGCAATTGACCGGTTCCAGTGAACCCTTCGGCAATTGAGTACTCAATCCCGTCACCGATGTTATTGATGATCTGGTTGTTGATAATGGTCAGATCACTCACCGGGCGGACATGAGCCTGGATCCCTGCCGTTTCCGCAGCGGTCCCGACTGTTCCTGCGGTTCCGTTGAGCGAGATCACGTTGCTACCGATTGTGACTTCGCCTGGCCCTTCGACCTGGACACCGTTCCGATGATTGGCCGAGATGAAGTTCCCCAGATTCGTATCCACCGGATCCCCGATCACCAGCGTCGTCATGCTGGCATCCAGGTGGATCCCGTCCAGATTGTTTCCGGTGATCGTGTTCCGGGTCCAGATCCCCGAGATAAACCGCTGGTCATTCAGGCTGTTCGCCTGTTCCAGTGTATGAATCCCGCTACCAAACACCACGTTGTTCAGAGTTCCATTGTTTGTGATGGAGTTCTGATCGATGATCGAGTAGATCGAGGCATCCGCTTCGACCCGCATCTGGATTCCGTCCAGACCGTTCGCGGTGATCAGGTTCTGCTTGATCGTATAGGTGTCCTGGTTCGGCTCGTTCGAGGCAACGAGTCGGATACCGTTCTGGGTGTTCTGCCGGATGGTGTTGTTCAGGATCTGCATCCCGTTCACTTCACCATTCGTGGTTCGATTGACTTCGATACCATTGGTGGCGTTCAACTGAATCAGGTTTCCGAGATCCGGAGTGGCGCCACCGATCACGAAGCCGTTCACAGAGGAGAAGTCCGTCGGCACCAGGGTGCCGCCCACGTCGAACCGGATCCCCGCGGACGCGTTGCTGGCGATGGTCGAACGCTGGATGTACCCGGCGAGAGCCGCGGTGTCCTGCAGGATGAAGGCGACCCCTTCCCCATTGAACGTCGCATTGGCCCCGTCAGCCACCCCCGACAGGTTGTGGTTGTCAATGGTGATCAGGTTGTTCGAATCACCCTTCAGGATCAGGCCGATGTCGGCGTCGCGGTTGGAAGTGAACGTGTTGGCATTCGACAACTTGTTGTCGCCGAACGCGAACAGCAGCCCACCGCCATTCACCGTACCACCGACACCCTGCCCGGTATTGGCGGAACCGCCGACAAAGCTGTTCTGAGTCAGCAGAGTCAAGGAACCCGCACTCGCCGAAGTCACGGTGTTGGTCGTATCGAACAGGATGCCGACCGTTCCTGCCGTGGTTCGATCAAACTTGTTGTTCGAGATCTGGAAGATGTTGTTGAAAGATGTCACGGTCGGCGGCGTCACACCTCCGAAGAACAGGCCGGCCCGGGTGTTGTTCGAGAAGTCGTTCCCCAGAGCAGGTGTCAACCCACCGATGTAGGTGGTATTGAACACGCCCGCATTGCTGTTGACGATGCTCAAACCGTCCTGGCCGTTGCCAGTGGCCACATTGGACTGGATGTTGTTGACGTTGATCGTCCCGCCATCCAGGAAGAAGCCGATCCCGTCACCCTTGTTGCCGGTGGCGGTAATCCCCACGACGTCGGTGTTGATCAGGCCGCCGGTCGCAGTGCTGAACAGCAGGCCGTCGCCGGAAGTTCCGGTTCCGTTGTTGGTGAACGTATTGGCGGCTGTCGTCGAATTTACATTGACATTGATGGTCCCTGACTGGGCGTTGACGACAAGCCCGTTCAGAGCATTGCCGGTGAAGGCGTTCCCCGACAGCGGATCGGTAATCGTGATCTGACCGTTGTTGGTTGTCAGCAGGTTCAAACCGTTCTTGCCATTGGACCCGAAGGTCGTTCCGGTGATCGACTTGACTGTGATCGCGCCGTTGTCCGCCTGGATCCGCAACCCGTCACCCTTGTTGCTGCTGAACGTATCGCCCGTGGTCGTCCCACCGGCAACAGGACCGATGATGCCTCCGGTCAGTTGCAACAGACCGCCATTGTTCGCGGTCAGCACAGCACCATCCCCCTCGTTGTTGCTGGTGGTGTTGTCGGTATACGAGAGCAGGTTCATCACGCTGCCGGGACCGCTGGCCGTGGCTGCGAATCCGAACCCGGGTGTCGGAGTTGCCGTCGAAGCCGTCGTGTTGTTGCTCAGCTTGTTGCCGTTCACGTTGGCGTTGAACACACCGCCCGCGACGGATTCCAGCTCAATCCCCGCACCGCTACCCGACACGGTGTTGTCGATGATTCCAAGGGGTTGAGTCGTGTTGCTCGGATCGTTGGCATTGATGATGGCCCCCGGCCCGTTGGCGATGAAGTGCATGCCAATCCCCATGGTGAGCAGGCCATCGCTGTTGGTGTCCTCTCCCAGGTTCAGCACCCCGTTGCCGTTGGCGTCTTCACCCTTCACCCCGGTGATCGTGTTGTTCTGAGCGAGCAGGTTCAACGTGCCCGCCGTCTGCGTCACTTCGAAGCCGCCGTTCGACTGGAAGCCGATCGCGGATCCGGTGGCAGGTCCGCCGTTAACGGTGTTACCCGTCAACAGGCCGAGCGCACTGCCACTGTGAGCCAGTTGCACCGCCACAAGAGTGTTGTTGAACGTGTTGGTGTTGATGTTGAAGCCGCCGGTGATCCCACCCGCCTGGCTGCGGATGCCGTAGTTCTGAACCCCCAGCGGATTCGCTCCGTTGATCGTCAGACCCGAGACTTCGTTGTTGTTGGCAATCGTGATCACGTTGCCTGCAGACGCTTCGTTGTTGACCAGGATGGGTGTCGACGATGTGTCGTTGCACTGGAATTGGAATGTTCCGGTGGGAGTCACGAAGTTGTGAACGACATTGGAACCCCACAGGTGCTGGTTGTTGAACAATTCCAGACCGTTCGCGGGTGTGACTGTCCCAAGCCCCGTATCCAGGTTGGTGCTTGAACCATCAGTCCGTCCATTCACCAGGATCACGTCATACGCCGACCGCTGGGCCGCGGCCAGACTGTTGTACTGAGCGATTGAGTTGAACGGGTTTTCGTCGGTACCGGTACCACTCGTCGTATTGTTCGGGTTGATGAACGCGACGAAGTAAGGCTTGTTGGTTGTCGGATTGATCGCAGCCTCATACGACTTGACCTCGTCAATGTGGGTGATCGCCCGGAACTGGCGATAGACAGACTGGGTCAACCGGTCCTGGACCGTGGGATTACGCATCCAGCGACTGGGAACCCCGTCCGGCAGTGTGACGAACACCTGGAACTGGGTGTTCAGTCCGAAGGTATGATCACCCGTGACCTGCATCCCGAACGAGACGTCCTCGTTGATCTGTGACAGGAATCGACCACTGACCCCGGTAAAACTGCCACCCGCCTGGCCCGCGCCCATGAAGTGATAGCCACCCACGTAGCCGTTCACGCCGTACCGTCCGATGATTGGCAGCGGCCCCCCGGTTTCGACGTCGAAGCCGGTGTACGCCTGGGCGGTCTGAGTTGTCCGCTGGAAGACAATGTTGTTTCCCATGCAGGACGCGGTGTTGTTCAGCACCGACGTGCCGATGTGGTCATGATTCCCTGCAGGAATGTATCCGTTGATACGGTAGTCGACATACCGACCCAGCGATTCGAAGCTCAAACCGATCTGGTTGAAGTTCGGTCCGATACCGCCGTTGGAATTGTCGTACCAGGCGGACAGGCCGACGATCCGGTCGTGCTCGCGGATCCACCAGCGCCAACCGGCGCCGACGTTTGCTCCGCCACCACCATCGTCATAGCTCAGCAGCCCGCGAGCATCAACGAAGACGATGGCCTCTTCACCTTCGATCGCGAACGGGACAAACGCACCAACGGTGGTGTAACCGGCCTTGTAGCCGTACAAACCGCCGCCGCGCGAATCCACATTGTATCGCGGCTGGAACCGGTTGCTGACCGATTCGATCCCGAAGGGACCTCCGGGATTGTATTGTCCCATCCCGTCAATTGGTTGCAGCGGCGAGGGCATCGCCTGGGGAGCGGTCGGTGGTGCACCAAGGCGCACGGCACCCTCCGTCTCCTGCGGCAGACTTTGTGCAGCCGTTGGTGGGTTCCCAAGTTTGACCGTTCCCTCTGACTCGCTAGGCGATTGAGCGGCGGCAACGCCCGTCAATGCCGCCCATGTCATGAGCCCGGACAAACACCGTTTGATTCTAAGATTCATCGGTTGCTCCAGCGACTGCTGAGAAGACCTCGCACGCCACCCCTGCTCAGCGATAATCACCGCTGACGGTCACGGCGCAGTCCGTGACCTTAACGGTTCCTCCGCCTCTAGCGGTTATCCGTAGTTTTCGGAAAAGTGGGACGATGCGGTTGAGTGAATTACCGCTACAAATCGTACTTTCGGTACAAGCCGCAAAGTCTGACACGCGGATCGCAGCTTCCGCCGAAGATCGTGGTTCCAATCCCTCCGATGTTCGGACAAGTTCGCCGAACCAGGCTCCGGAAGTCGGCAGATTTCGCCGTTCTGGGTCCATCGGACTTCGTGCAGGGGCGAAGCGAAGAGCGTGAGGTCACTCAATTCGATGACGGTTGACCGCAGTCAAACCGGAAGAGGCGACGCTGATGGCAGGGAACAAAGACCATGCCAGTACTCGGCGTGGCAATCATCGTGAGGGATCAAGAGCGTGACGCCTGATTTGGAGCGTCATGACTCCCCTGACATAACCTCAGGGAACCGGGTTGCGGTCAAGGCCCCGCCACCAGCTAACCGCGTCCCAGGTACACCTGATCCCGCGGCAGGACGATCGCTTCCAGGAAATTGACGTCCGAGGGCAACGAGACCATGGCCAGTGCGGCACGGGCAATGGTCTCGGGCTGCATCATCGGTTCATCATCGGATTCCTTGCCGGAATCAACCCGGCGCTCGACCAGGACATTTCCGGGGTGCAGACACGAGCAGGTGATCCCGTGAGGTCGTCCGTCCAGGGCGATCGCCTGAGTTAACCCCCAGACGCCGAACTTCGCGGCCGAGTACGGCGCACTCCCTTCACGGGGCCGTTGAGCCGAAATGGAGCCGATATTCAGAATCCGGCCTGATCCGCGGGATTTCATCAACGAAAATGCCGCGCGGCTGCAGAGAAATGTCCCCGTCAGGCAGGAACCGATCACGTTATTCCAGGCCTCGAGCGACACTTCATCCAGGGGTCCGCCATCAAATGCACCCGCGTTGTTGACCAGGATGTCCACTCGACCGAAGCGGTCTCGAACTAACTGAAACAATCTCTCCACAGCGGCCTCGCTCGACACATCGCAAACCTGCGTCGCGACCTCGGTCCCCGTGGCTCGGAGTTCTTCGGCGACATTTGCCAGCTTTTCACCGTTCCGGGCGCACAGAACCAGCGCTGCCCCTTCCTGGGCGAACATCCGGGCAATCGCCTTTCCGATCCCCTGGTTCGCTCCCGTGATGACGGCGACCTGATTTGCGAGTTGCGGCATGCGTGTGTTCCAGAGTGAGTCCGATTTCCACCGAGACGGGACAGGATATTCCCGGACCAGCCGCGGTTCCACTCTGGTGCAGTCCCCTTTTTCAGCCGATCATGCGCCGCCTTACATTACTTCGGAGCAGCCAGCATTGTGTGCGCCTGACTCTTGACCGGTTCGAATCGCGGTTGCCAGGTTCCCGAGGTAATCCGTGTCAACACTTCGGTCGCACGATGCTCCTGTCCCGTGGAACGTAGAAACTGGGCATGTTGCATCAGGATCTCGGGGTTGGTTGGTTCCATCTCAAAGGCGGTTGACCAGGCGCCGTCCGCTGCCAGGTATCGATGCTGTTCGTTCATCGCCGTCGCAAACGAGATCCACGGCCCCGATTGATCGGGAGTGCCGGCCAGCGGGGTGGTCCAATAGTCCCAGGCCGCGGTCACCAATCCCAGCTTGGTCAGGATTTTCGCTGTCCGATGACACGCTGCCGTCTCATCCGTATCAATGTCACGCCAGCGCTTTGTCGCTCGTTGGACAATTTGAGCCAGCGCCAGTCGGTCCGCGGGAGTCGCACTGACCAGTTGGTCGGCGCGTTGATCAAACTTTTCAAACAGGGTCTCGTACGACTTGCGGAACACCTCCAGATTCATCGCCTGCGGCAGGTTCGCAAACTCGATCTGCGATTCGCGATCCAGGAACTCGATCCAATCCGCATACTTCTGGCGATGATGGGCCACCGTCGCGGCATCGCCCCAGGTGCGTGAGTACTCTCCGTATTTCTTGTCAGCCAGCAGAGGCTGCGAATACACCTCCGCCTGAATCCAGTCACCCGCCTCCATTGAGTATTGCAGCATGATCAGTTTGAAGTGGAGATCCGCCGGATCGTGTGACTGAACGGCCCGTTCAACAATTTCGGCGGCAAGTGCCGATTCCGCCGCGGCCACCATTCGTATTCTTCGGCCCAGTTCAACAAGCAGCACCCCATGCTTCTTCGCATCAAGTTCAAAGGCTGCCGCCCGGATCTTTTCACCCCATTGGCGACACGGGGTTCCATCGATCGTCCCAAAGCGCCCGACGAAAGCCAGGCGAAGGTCACTGGTCAGATCCGGAACCATCCCGGCTTTCAGGGAATCGGCCACGTCCCTCTGAAACAATTCCAGGGACTGATTTGCCGACGCGTCATCGCCTGCCATCAGCAGCCATTCGATTCGCGCCAACCGGGCAAATTCCGGGATCCCACGCTCTTCGGCAATCGCTGCCGACGTCTGGTTCAACAGCCGTGCCGTCGACGCATTCAGATGTTCGGCTCGCTTCAATCCAGCCTGGACAGTCATCAACAACTTCAAAGCCACATCGGCCGACCGGCAGTCGCGCAGAAAACTGAGCGTCGATTCCAGTTCCCGCTGAACATCCGGAGCAAGCCACTCTTTGCCAGCACCCCGGCCTGAAACCCATCGGGAATGAGAATTGTAGATTCCGCAATAACGTTTCAAAAACGGGCTGGCCGATTCCCCGATGTCCAGGGTCCCATTGACATTGCCGGGCGCTACCAGATTGCCGAATTGCTCCAGGAATCTCGCCAGTGGTTCCTCGGGGTGATGCTTCGTCAAGTTGGCGACGAGCGGACTTTGAGGCGCGACGGATGAGACCAGCACCGCCAGTCCCAGGCGATGATCGCCCCGGGCAACAAAACGTTGTTCGACGAACGCCGTGAGTTCTGCGGAACGAGCTTCAGCAAAATAGGTTGCCAGCAGTGTCAACGCGGCATCATCGGACAGTCGGGCATAATCCGGCTGATTCGATTCCAGGTTGACCGGAACGCTGACCGGAACACTGGCCGAGGAACGGTAGGGGAGAGGCAGCACGACCAGTTGTTCAGTCCGTAGGACAAGATCTGGCGCGTCGATCGGCTGCCGCTCATATCGCACCTCCGCCAGGATCCGATCGTCGGCATCCAACAGACGAACGGTTCCGTCAGCAGTGATTGTCTGCCTCATCAAGGCCTTGTTCGTTGAGACGTTGATGATACGCGATTCGGCAAGGCGACCATCTTCTGCAAACTCCAGTTCCAACGTGACGGGTCGATCCGCCGGCGCCGGTCGGGCAGAGATTTCATCCCCCTCCTTGACCTTGGACGCGTGTGTCGAGTTGAGTCGAGTTACACGAATGAGTCGATCGCCAACCAGCTTGACATTCGCATCCACAACCAGGTCATCGGCCGCGGGAATGTACCACGGAATCAATGCCTGGATGGATCCGTGATGAAATCGGCTGAAGCTGCGTCGAGAACCCAGTCCAATCTCAGGATAAAGATGCCAGAGCGTCGTGCCATCGTGGATGATTTTTTCCTTCAGCCCTTCTCCTGCTTCTCGCTCGACGATCATCCTTCCTGAACCATCCGCCAGGATGACGGTTTGATCGCGGAATGCCAGATGCCGGGGATCCGCCCCCTTCACTCGAATCCGTTCCCATCCCATCGACCTGGCTCGCTCGATCAGCCGACGCGCACCGGCATCCATTTCGCCGTTCCCGGGACGGGAATTCGTCGCGCGTTCCACATGGGCGAGTTGATCCGAACGCCACGTCTGCATCCCGGGGGCATAACCGGGAACATCTTCCAGCACATCCGCCAGGGGATGCCGGGATGTCACCCAGACACGATCCAACCCCGTCACATATTCAACCTGCGGGACGACTCCATTGTGAACGTAGTACATCCGTGGTGCAGATGCCACCACATTGAAGCCGTCAATGATCGGCAGCCCCTGGCTGGAACCATATCTCAAGCCCACCACCGATCGTCTTCCGTTGGCTCCCGACGACGCGGCATTCAGGTAATCACCATAGTAGTGAGACGCGAGCAGACCATTCGCGACTGTTGGTGTGATCGACGTGAATGTCGCCAACTTCGGCAATGCCACGAGGCCGTCGCCTGCCGCTTCATAAAATGGCACGACTTGCCTCATGGACTCCAGACTGAATTCTCGGTTCAGCACCGGGATTCCCGTGCGAAAGTAGGTGACGGGTTGCGAACCAAACGCATAGTCAAAGTCTTCCCCCAGCATCTGCACGCGCGACAGGCTGACCGGCCCCGATCGAACCGAACTCGTAATGACTGGCCGAGTCCATGTGTTCAGTCTTTGGAATCGACCTTCAGACATGGCTTCATCTGAAAGCGTCGACAGGGGAATAGTCCAGCGTTGCGAGACTTCGTCTTCAGCAAGTCGATTCAGAACTCTCACCCGAGTTGCGTCGAAAGCAACGTCCCAGGTCGAAAGCAACAAGGAATCATCCAGCCCCCTGGTCGACAAGGTCTGCCCATCGTCGGACCAGACATTCGTCATTCCCCAGGCCAGGGGATACTGCTGCATGTATCCTAATTGCCATCCATAGCGCCGCAGAATCACCGATTCCAGGGCCTTTCGCGAAGGGTCCTCGGCCGCCGCTGTTGACTGCTGAATCCGCTCCAGCTCGCGCTTCAGCAACTGCACTTCGGCAAGCTCTCCCTTTTGCAGACGCTGGAACCGATCCTGGTCAATCAGGGGCCGCTTCTCACGAATGCTCCGATCATAATTGGCCTGGGCCAGTTGAGCCCGTGCTTCCGCAGATTTCAGTCGTTCGTTCGCCATCTCGATCGGGGTTCGACCGGTCGGCACAGTTTCGGCCACGACAGGAATTTGTGCCGGGGCGGGATACATCGCCCAATGATCCTTGCGTCCCCGATCAACTTTGAATTGCTCGTACATGGCATCTGTTTCCAGCACGATCAGCGAGGTGAACGGAGACATCACGTACATCGCCTTGCTCAGCTCAATGATCTGTGATTTGAACTCGACAGCGCCCAGCCCCACCAATCGATCAATCTCCAATCGGGCCCAGGTTCGGGGCAAATGCCCGCATGGCGAAACGGTCGCTCGTGGTTCCAGCGGGGGAACCGTCAGCACCTGCTCAAACGGCTGGCCGTTCAACTGGCCCGTGACCGTGACCGACTTCGGCAGTTTCCGATCCTGCGGAATGCGGGCCACAGCAACCAGTTCCTGGCCGTCTGCCAGAGAACTGGTCATCAATTGAAATCCGGAATACGACACGGTCTTTTCATCGTTGATCTCGACGTTGTCACTCTTTACCGCGATTTCCGTCAATCGCGGTGCGTTGAGGGTGCTCAGCAGTTCAAAAGCACGCCAGGCGACGGCATCGTCTGGATTGATCTGAGTGATATGTCCGCCCGTCTGTCGCGCCGCAGTCGACATAAACGACTTGGACCAGCGTTTGCCGACAGCAACACCGACATAATGGGATGTTGGCGGCAGCAGTCGGATCAGCGAATTCTGGTCGCGTTGCCCCAGCACTGGGATTCCGGTGCCCAGGTGGACGACCCAGACATCACGACGATCCGCAGCCAGTTGCTGGACGGCGCGCAGGCTCTTCTCGAGATCCAGGGCGCCGATGGGCGATGCTTCATTCAGAAACGGAAGCGCGGATTCCAGGTTTTCCAGAGTGCAATCGACAGGCTCGGGGCGGAACAATTCCGTCCTGGCGCCGGCGCGAATCAGGGAAAACGAATCGCTATGCTCGGCGTTTTCGAGGAAGACTTTGACAATCTGCCGCTGTGTCTCGACCAGCAGTGCGTTTCGATCTGCCGAATTTTCCATCAGGAATATCCAGTGCCTGCGTCCTCGTTCGTCACGTCCCCTCAGCTCGGGCCGCTGTCGCAGCATCACGTACTGTGCTCCGTCCTGTTGATGGTACGACCATTGCGGATCGGACTTCGAAGCCACCTGGTGGCGGTCATCGCCCAATTCCACGACCAGGTCGCGATCCAGTGGCGCGAATTCGTCCTGACCTTCAATAACCAGGTCCCCGCGATCCTCCCGGGAACTCAACACGTGCGTCGGTGAATGCCACGCAGTTCCGGCCGCGCCCCGAACGCGAATCTGTGAGGACCACTTTCGAACCCCTTCCAGAGAGTGCCCCGAGGGGAACCGATAAACACCTTTTCCATAGTCACTGGGCAGTCGCTGCGTGTAGCTCAGCAGAATCCGCTTTTCCTGCCGGGCTTCCAGAGGAAATACCCGCATCTGAAATGTGCTGCCATCGACCCATTCCAACAGCGCGGGATCGCGCCGCGTATGGCGGATTTGTTCGAAGACATTGCGCCCATAATCTCGTTCGACCATCCCCCCTTCCATCAAAGTCCCATTCACATACATGGCCAGCCGCGACAACGAAGCATCCGCGGGAAGCGGAAAACGGAACGTTCCCTCCAACTGCTGCCAGGTGTGATTGAAGTAAGTCTGATCGATCGTTGTCCGGGCAAAGCCATCTTCAATGTGAACATCCACGTGGAACTTCTGCAGCGACAGGCGGGTCTGCTGCCCCTGAGGATCGACGACGATAATCGTCCCCCCGGAATGCTCGCTGGGTGGAACCACACTGTCGGTGGCCGCCATCATCAGATCGCGAACCCATTCCAGTACGTGAGCCGAGCGTTTGGCAGGCCGCATGACAGGGGAGATCCCATGAGCAGGGTCTGCGACCCATTCCTGACCGGCCGGAATGACCTCGACCACTCCACTGACCTGGACGGAACCCTGAGTGACAACCACATTCGTCGACCCCGCCTGCGCTTTGACGACGAACTTGGTCCCCAGGGCGGTCACTGAACGATCGGGAGTCTCCACAATAAATCGCTCACCCGTGGGAACGGATGCGCGGCCCTTCCCTGTTCCGGCAGGAACAACTTCGGCAAACACTTCACCCGAAACCAGCTTGATGCGTCTGCGCCCAACAACTTGGACCTGCGATTTCTCATTGATGGACAAGATAGACTCATCCGGCAGTAAAACTCGACGCATTTCGCGCGGTCCGGTGGTGATCGTCTCACCCAGCTTGACCTGAATGGGAGCCATGCCAACCGTCACATGGCGCGAGATCGGCAACGCCAGGACCAACGACTCCAGAGACAGCCCCGCCTTCTGCGGATCTGCAGTCGTCTGCTTCGATGTCGCCGCCGTCCGATCCAGGTCGCGTCCGCGCGGAATGGCGATGGCAATCAGAAGAGTCAGCGTCAGGCAAAGTGCAACAATGCCGATTTGAGATGCGGGCGAGACTGTCGTTGATGTCGTCGGCCGCCGAATCGGACCATGAGAGACCAGAGCGGGCTCGGTCTGCCGCGATGGTTTGACTTCGCTGACGTCGTGCGGATGCCCAGCCATCACAGACGTCGCGCGATCATCGCTGACCCCGATCGCCATCGTGGAAATCATCCGGCCGAGAATGCGATCAATGGCTCCCTCCGTCAGCGGTTCCGGGGGAATGCTGTCCAAAGCAGTCTCAATTTCGGAATCCGTTTCCGGTCGATCCAGATCCCGCATCGCTGCGGCGATTTGTTGACGGAACTGATCATCCGACAACGGCGAATGGCTTCGTGGGGTATTGGTCATGACAGGAACCCTTCCGAAAGTCGAATATCGTCAATGCACCCGGAACCGAAGTCCGAAACGGAGTGCCGCGAAAAGTGTCACACTGGGAAACATCAGCCCTGGTTGCGTGGCAACATCAGGTTGTGACCTCAGCCACAATCGATGGCTCGGCCCGTTCAAGTTGTTCAATTTCCCGCCGCAGCCGTTCAAGTGCCCGGCGGCGATAGACGCGAACCGTCGACTGCGGGATGCCAAGTTCCGTGGCCAGGCTTCTGCTGGCAACGATTCCATCTGTTGAGTCCGCATCCGCCAGAACAATTCGTCGCTGAACTTCGGGCAACAAGTCCACAAGTTCACGCAACTGATCCGCGGGGATCCGTAGCGTCGCCGTCGCGACGTCGTGAATTTCCACCTCATCGGCAGTGAGTTCGTCCGTGCTCACCAGACCGGCTGCCAGCAGCGACTCGAGGCTTTGCTCAAGCTGCCGCGCCTTGTGCCATCCGTGCCGCAGCACATCGCGGGCCAGGTTCTCGGCAATTCGAAAGAACCAGACCCGTAACGAGGCCATGGAACTGTCGAAACCGCACCGGTTCTGCCAAATGCGAAACAACGCCGCCGCCAGGACATCTTCGAAGTCGGTCGCGGTCAGCAGCCCCGCAAATCGTTGCTTCAGCAACGCCAGGATCGGCGGACCGTGGGCACGCAGAATCCGTTCCAGGACATCTTCGTCGCCGGCCTTGAGTTGAGTACCAAGATCCGGGTCGGAATTCTGGCGAGTCATATTCCGTCCATCAATTGAAGGAAGTGTCCGGTTCGCCGAATCGGCCATCCTCCATTACATACGAGGGCCCGTTACAAGTGCCACGGTTCACATGGCGGGAGATGGATCTTTTTTTATGCCGAAGACACTCGGCTTCCTGGGACGGCGCCTCGTCAAATGGACACCTCGTCAAATGGACGCGGGCCGGAAGCGGCACGATGCAGGACAGGACGAATGGCGCCGCGGCAGGCGGATATCGCCCTATTTCGAATTGAGCAGGCCCGCCATTGCGTTCCAAAGTGGTTCGCGGAAGTACCAGACGGCAAACAGTCCGCCGAAAACGACGGAAATCCAGATGACCAGGCTGATCATCCCAAACGTCCCGGAGACCAGGTTCTTGAACCAGCGGTTCCAGCCCCGCCATTCGTACTGGCGCTCGATTTCTTTGTAGAGCGACTTCATGTCACCCGCCTTCTGATCCGCCTTTTCCTTGATCACCCGGCCTTCAACAAGCTTCTCAAATTCCGGGAAATACCCGATGGGCATGAACTGATCGGAAACATTTTTCTTAGCGCGCGCCTTCTGATCCAGCGTCCCATTCTTCAATCCCTGCGCCACCTGGGCCGTGGTGAACTTCCCAATGGTATCTTTGCCCTGCGACGTCCGAAACTGAACGATCCAATTCTGGTCAGACTCGACGCTCGTTTTTGTCCTGGACGCGTCCTCTGCCGACGTCCGTCCGGCTGCTGGAATTGTTCGCGGAGCCGAAGCCGGGGCGGGCCCCGCGGTGGTTCGACCAGGCACAGCCGGTTTCGCGGCGGTCTGCACAACCTTGTCCGGGGCGTCGATGAACGACAGCGACGGGTTCTCAAGCCCCAGTCCAGAGAGCAGGTTGATGACCTCTGCACAGTCTTTGCAGCGGGCATTCACATCCTTGGACATCAGCTTGTCGATAATCAGGTCCAGTCGCTCCGTGACCTCGGGATTCAACCTCCGCGCGGGAGTGAATTGCCCCTTTTCCTTGTTGGTGATGATCTCCAGCACCGACTGTCCAGAGAACGGCAGCTTGCCGGTGATGAAGTAGTAAAGGGTCACACCCAGGGCATAGACATCACAGCGGCAGTCGACATATTTGGCATTGCGCGCCTGCTCAGGGGCCATGTAGTAGGGGGTCCCCAGCCCGGCCCCGCTCTGCGTCATCGACATGTCGTCATCGGTCGCCTTGGCCAGGCCAAAGTCGGCCACCTTCACCTTCCCCTTGCTGGTCAGCATGATGTTGTCTGGCTTGATGTCGCGGTGAATCATCTTCTGATCGTGCGCGACCCGCAGAGCTTCCGCACACCTCAGAACGACATGCAGCGCGTCTCCGATGCACAGTTTGCCCAACTGGTCCATCCAGCGCTGCATGCTCTTTCCATCCACGAATTCCATCGCCACATAATGGAACCCGTGCTCCTCATCAACGTCATACACGCTGACCGCATTGTCATGATTCATCTTGGCCATCGCGCGGGCTTCTCGATAAAACCGCTGCACGAAGTCGCTTTTGCCCGCCAGTTGCTTCGAGAGGACCTTGATGGCCGCATTCCGTCCCAGCTTGGTGTCCTCCGCCAGGTAGACTTCCCCCATGCCACCCTGGCCGAGTTTCTTCAGAAGCTTGTACTTGCCGAGTTGTGATAATCCCTTCCCCGCCGCGCGACCTTCGGTCGGCTGGCTGGAACTGCTGGAAGGTTCTGCCGAGTTTGCCATGCTGGATTCCTGGGCGGCGCACGAATCGAGTGGAGATCAATGAGATGCAGATCGACGTTTCCAGGGATCCCTGGAAACGATGGCCCGGCGCGACGTGAAAACTGCGAGCGGATTATGCCAGCGCGGGCGACACACTGTAAACGCGAGTCGCTACGAATAGGGACAAATACGGCCCGCATGCGTTCACTAACCCTTCGACGGAACGGCCGCTAGACTGATTAACCCGACCAATCCTCAGGAAAGACCATGTCCGAGAAAATCCCGATCCTCGGCATGACGCGTGACGAACTGGCCCGCATCGTGACGGACCTGGGACTCGAACCGTTTCGAGTTCCCCAGATCTGGAAGGCGATTTATGGACGCGGAGCCAACTGCTTCGAACAGATGACCACCATCGCCCGATCTCGACAGGCGGTACTGGCGAACCACCTGACGATGGAACGACCGAGCATTGTTCAAGATCGACGTTCCACGGATGACACCCGCAAGTGGCTCGTTCAGTTTGCCGATGGCAAACGGGTGGAAACGGTGTTCATCCCGGAACAGGATCGCGGAGCCCTGTGTATCTCATCACAAGTGGGATGCACACTGACCTGCCGCTTTTGCCACACCGGAACCATGACCATGGAACGCAATCTGACCGCCGGCGAGATCGTCGCCCAAGTCCTGATCGCGCGTGATGCCCTGTCTGAATGGGGCCGGAAACGCAGCGATTGCCTGCTGACAAATGTCGTGATGATGGGAATGGGTGAACCCCTGTTCAACTTCGACCATGTTGCTCAGGCGCTGCGAGTCATCATGGATCCGGAAGGAATCGCCATTTCCCGGCGCAGGATCATGTTGTCCACCGCGGGAGTCGTGCCACTGATTCATCGGGTTGGACGAGAACTGGGGGTCAACCTGGCGATCAGTCTGCATGCGGTCCGGGACGACTTGCGAAACGAACTGGTCCCATTGAACCGGAAATACCCGATCCAGGAACTGCTCCAGGCCTGCCGCGATTATCCGGTGGCAAGCAACGCTCGACGAATTACGTTTGAGTACGTGATGCTGAAGGGGGTCAACGACTCTGACGCGGACGCACACGAACTGGCACGTCTGCTGAATGGGATCCATGCCAAGGTGAACCTGATTCCCTGGAATCCCTGGCCAGGCGCGGACTTCCAGACATCCCCCCGGGAACGAATCCTGGCCTTCGCCGCGATCATCAATGCGGCAGGCTATTCCGCCGCGGTCCGGGCGACACGCGGCGAAGACATCCTGGCAGCGTGCGGACAATTGAAATTCGAGTCGACTTCGATTGTCCGCTGATTCCGATCGTGGATTGCCATCCCGCCGCGGATCAGGCCACGGCGCGCTGGCGGAAGCTGGTCCAATACCGGCGTGGGATGAGGCCGATGCCAATCAGGACCAGTTGACTCAGGACAAACAACCCCAGCTTGATGACGGTCCCTTCCGTGAAGCCATAAGTATGCAACCCGGCCCCCAGTTCATTCACTCCCCACCATGACCAGCTGACGAAGATGTTTCCGGCAACGGACAAGACTGCCATCCCCCGCTCCTTGACCATCCCTCCCCAGCGGGCATGCAGAACCAGGGCGTTCCACAGCACGATGATCAATGCGCCGTTCTCCTTCGGATCCCAGCCCCAGAACCGGCCCCAGGAGTCGTCGGCCCACAGCCCACCGAGCACCGTGCCAATGAAGCTGAACAGGATCGAGAAACAGAGGGTTCCATAGATCATCCGGCTCAGGTCGCGTCCCACTTCGGGTGTCAGCGATGGCGTGAACACACCGCGCAGAATGTAGACAACGCCCAGCAGACCTGCCAGGTACGTCGTGGCGTAGCCCAGCGAAATCGATGTTACGTGCGTTGCCAGCCAGAATTGGGTGTCCAGAACCGCCTGCAACACAGTAAAGGTGTCTCCTTTTAACGCCAGGCCGTCAGCAATCAAGAGTGTTGCGTAGCCGGCGACGGACGCAATCAGATTGCCGATCCCCAATCGATAGACAATTTCCAGCACCAGGCCGAGGACGACACAGCCCCAGCCAATGAACACGGCCGAGGAATACAGATTCGTGACGGGGGGCCGACCGGAAATATAGATTCGTCCCACCAGCGCCAGAGTATGTACAAACAGCGCGAAGCACAGCAGCCAGAAGGCGGTTCGATTGAAGCCGCTGGTCCAGCCCAGCCAGCCGCAGGCTCCGATCACGAAGGCGACGACGTAAAGCCGATCAACATGAGTAAACGGCTGGAAGTGATTGAAAAACGCTTCAAAACGGGTGGCAAACAGCGACAAATCGCGAGGTGGATTGTCATCCAGCGATTTCAGGTACGCCGCGACTTCCTTGTTGAAATCCTGGGGTCGCTTCATCCCCTTGTTTTTGGCTTTATCTTCGCCGTACGTACTCTCGGCATACGTGGACAACATTCCCGACCAGGCTGTCACCGTGGGATTCTCGGGCGCTTTCCCCTGGCGCGACTGGAAGAAATTCTTGATCCAGGCGCCGGCCACAGTCTGCCATTCTGAATTGTCCGCTTGAGGAGGTATTGCAAAGACAGGCTGCCCATTCTTCGCCAGCCACGGTTCAAATTCCATGGCGTTCTGCATCATCTGCACCTTTTCCTCGATGGGCGCCTTCTGCAGAGACAGGGACAAGCCAAATGCGAACTTCAAGTTGTCATAAGTGGCAAGCTTGTCACTCAATTCCAGGATCTTGCGTTGATAGACGCTCAACTGCCGCCGGTCATTTCGAGCCACTTCGCGGGCCTGCTTGGCCTGCTTGCGAAACTCGGGTTCGTTTCGGGCAATCTCTTTCCGCGAATACCGCATCCCCTCGCGCTTCTTGACGCCAATCGTCTCCTGGACTTCCAGGTTTTCCACGCGAAAGACTTCGTACTCTTCCGCGATGTCCGTCACCGCAATCACATCCAGCAACCATTGGATCGCGGGAATCTTGCGTTTGTCCTTGCCATGCCCGATTTCCACGTAGGTCCGACCCGAGATTTCCAGCAGCGCCGAATACGCGGCGGAATCGAGCGGCTTGACGCGGCCATCCTGCACCACGGGAATCTGACCAAACTGGTACAAGTTGTAGTCCAGGTCCTTTGCGGTGGGGGGGATCGCCTTGCTGGTGATATAGGCTCCCGCGACGATCACAATGGTCGCCGCGGCCGCGATCGACTGCCAGTCAATTGGTCGCGATCCAACCGCTTGAGGCGAAGCGGCAGGAACCGTCATCCCCAATCGTTCCGCCAGGCGTGCCGCACTCTCGGATTGTTTCACCACATCACTGCGCATCAGGAACCGGACGAGCAGAATCAGAAAGTGGGCCAGCATTCCGACAGCGACCAGCATATAGGCCACATAGGGCATCATCCAACCCGAGTTGGCGACAACACTCAGCACTGTTTTCTCGGACACAGTATCCGTCTCGGGAACAAAGCTG
>Ga0265327_10000977_pt1 | contig 40787 bp, 32 predicted proteins | sample 41621metaG_FD_202089 | JGI IMG/M metagenome (GOLD analysis project Ga0265327, IMG submission 202089) | Rhizosphere microbial communities from Carex aquatilis grown in University of Washington, Seatle, WA, United States - 4-16-21 metaG | ecosystem: Host-associated > Plants > Roots > Rhizosphere... | reverse complement strand
ATCAGGAATTGACTGCCAGCGACGGCGCGGCGGGTGACTGGTTTGGCAACTCGGTGGCCCTGTCCGGCGACACAGCCTTGGTCGGGGCTGATAGCAAGACGGTAGGCTCGAATTTCCGGCAAGGGGCAGCCTATGTGTTTACCCGCTCCGGCACGGCATGGAGCCAGCAGACCGAGCTTATCGTCAGCGGCAGAAGAGTTGGCAGTTCGGTGGCCCTGTCCGGCGACACCGCCTTGGTCGGCGCTTACAGCAAGACTGCTGATTTCACTAGCCTCGAGGGCCCCGAGGGCGCGGCCTATCTGTTTACTCGCTCCGATACGGTGTGGAGTCAGCAGCAGATCCTCAACGACGGCGCGGCGGGTGACTGGTTTGGCTCCTCGGTTGCCTTGTCCGGTAATACTGCGTTGGTAGGGGCGTTTGGCATAAATAATCTCCAAGGCGCGGCCTACCTCTTCCTCCCTGCATCATCCACAGCCCCTCCTTCTCCATCTATCAACGCCGATGGTACCACGCTGAAAATCTCGCTTGCCTCTGGCAGCAATGCCGGAACCGGCGCAGACTGGTGGGTCGTAGCCTATGCGTCATGGGGGCATTGGTATTACTACGTTTATCCCAGCCAATGGGTGGATATGGGAACCAGCCTAAGTGGCGTCAAACCCGCCTACCAAGGCCCGCTGCAAGACCTGTCCGGCTTAACGCTGTCGAATCTGGCCGGCCTACCCAGCGGGCAATATGTGCTCTATTTCGGGGTGGACACGAATTTGAACAGCACTCTGGATTACGACCAGTTGTACTCTTCAAAATTCACCTATAACGCCCCTTGAGCAAGGGGTATTTGTTCTGGTTCCCAAGCTCTGCTTTGGAACCCAAATATTGGAAGCTTTAGCTTCCCGAAGTATTACGATAGAGGCCACCACGGGAAGCCGAGCTTCCAAAGCCGGGTTCCCAACATAGACGTTAGGAACCCGCGCAAGCCTTCCCGTTCCATACAGCAGCCCGGCGCGGTAGCCGAAGAAGCCATTTTTTCCGGTAAGCTACGCATTCAAGAAACACCAGGGTTATCGCCCCAAAGCCTACAGATGAAATCCGCGATCCCCAGATCCGGCTCCAAGGAAACGACCTAAACGACATGCTAAAGCTGGAAGACATCAAAAAAGACGCAGCCATAGCGGGCCTGGAACCGGGGCAGGTGGTTCGCATCGTGACCACGGAGCCGGTCGGCGATAATGCCCTCACGGTCTATTACAAGACGCCCGATGGGCGCTTGCAGGAACGGATGCTGTTCCGCCCCGACGAGGCCAATCTTTCCCTGGCCGAAGCGGGGCGGCCTTGGGCGTTTGATGCGCCGGGCGCGGATTTCAAGCTGGTGGCCGAGGCTTACCGCATCAATCTGGCCCATTTGTTCGATCCCATGATGGCCGTCCACACCTCCAACGTGGAACCGTTGCCACATCAAATCACCGCCGTCTACGAGGCTATGCTGCCGCGCCAGCCGCTGCGTTATGTGCTGGCCGACGACCCCGGCGCGGGCAAAACCATCATGGCCGGCCTGTTCATCCGCGAACTGCTGATGCGGGCGGATGCCAAGCGGGTGCTGATCGTCGCCCCCGGCAGTCTGGTTGAACAGTGGCAGGATGAACTGTTCGAGAAATTCGGCCTGTCTTTCACGCTGTTTTCCCGTGAGCAGGTGGAGCAGTCTCGCAGCGGCAACCCCTTCGACGACATCGACCTCATGGTCGCCCGCGTTGACCAGCTCGCCCGCAGCGAAGACATCCAAGAAAAGCTGCAACTGACCCAGTGGGACTTGATCGTCGTGGACGAGGCCCACAAGCTTTCCGCGACTTGGTTTGGCAACAAGGTGTCGGAAACCAAGCGTTTCAAACTCGGCAAGCTGTTGGGTTCGATTACCCGACACTTCCTGCTGATGACGGCGACGCCCCACAATGGCAAGGAAGAAGACTTCCAGCTATTCCTGTCGCTGCTGGATTCCGACCGCTTTTACGGCAAGTTCCGCGACGGGGCGCACAAGGTGGATGTGTCCGACCTGATGCGCCGGATGGTGAAAGAGGAAATGTTCCGTTTTGACGGCACACTCCTGTTCCCCGAGCGCCGCGCCTACACGGCCAACTACAAACTGTCCGACCGGGAGGCCGCGCTTTACGAAGCCGTCACGAACTATGTGAAAGAGGAGATGAACCGGGCGGACAAGCTCCTGGACGGAGCGCGTAAGGGAACGGTGGGCTTTGCCCTCACCGCCTTGCAGCGCCGTCTTGCCTCCAGCCCCGAGGCCATCTACCAATCGCTCAAACGCCGCCGGGCCAAGCTCAAACGTCGGGTGGAAGAGGAAAAGCTGCGGCAGCGCGGCCAGTCGCTCGCCGAAACGCTCAATCTGAACGGCTTGGCGGAAGACATCTGGGAGTCGGCGGAATCGCTAGCCGCCGAAGCTTACGAGAATTTTGAAGAGGCGGTTGTCGATCAAGCCACCGCCGCCCAGACCATCCAAGAACTCGAAGCCGAGATATTCAGCCTTGAACACCTTGAGGAACAAGCCAAACAGGTGGTTCATTCCGAGCAAGACCGCAAGTGGGATGAACTCTCCAAGCTGCTACAGAACCCGGGAGTGTGGGCGTCTCGCCCGCAAGAAGCGGCCAAGATGGCCGCGCTCCCAGGCGGGACGCTCGCGCTCCCAAAGCTGATTATCTTCACCGAACACCGCGACACGCTGAACTACCTTGCCGTCAAGATTCGTGGCTTGGCCGGCAACGAAGAATCCGTCGTGATGATCCACGGCGGCGTCAAACGCGAGGAACGGCGTAAAGTCCAGGAACTGTTCCGCAACGACCCGGCAGCGCGTGTGCTCGTCGCCACCGACGCGGCAGGGGAGGGCGTCAACCTGCAAAACGCCAACTTGATGGTCAACTATGACCTGCCGTGGAACCCCAACCGCATCGAGCAGCGTTTTGGCCGCATCCACCGCATCGGCCAGACAGAAGTCTGCCATCTCTGGAACATGGTGGCCGCCGAAACCCGCGAGGGTGATGTGTTCCAACGCCTGTTCGACAAACTCGAAATCGAGCGGCAAGCGCTAGGTGGCCGGGTGTTCGACATCCTGGGCGAGGTCTTTGAGGACAAGAGCCTAAAGGATTTGCTCATCGAAGCCATCCGCTACGGTGAAGACCCGGAAACCCGCGCCCGCTTGCAACGCAAGATCGAGGGTGCGCTCGACACCGAACGCCTCGAAGCCATCATCCAACGCAACGCACTGTGCGAAGAGGTCATGGACGAGAAACGCCTGTTCGCGGTCAAGGAGGAAATGGAGAAGGCCGAAGCCCGCAAGTTGCAGCCTTACTTTATCCGTTCTTTTTTCAACCAGGCTTTCCAGCAATTGAGCGGCGAGTTGCGCGGGCGGGAGCCGGGTCGATGGGAGATTACCAACGTCCCCGCCAGCATCCGCGAGCGGGATCGGCGCATCGCCGGGCGCGACCGCCGCAATCCAGACCCGGTGCTGCGCCGCTATGAGCGCGTTTGCTTTGAAAAGGACTATGTGCGATTGCTGGATCGGGTGGGAGCGCCGATGGCGAGCTTGATCCACCCCGGCCATCCGCTGATGCAGTCCGTCACCGACATCGTGCTGGAACAGCATCGCAACAAACTCAAACAAGGCGCGGTACTCGTCGATCCGGCTGATTTTGGGCTGACGCCCAAAGTGATGTTCATCATCGACCACGCGGTGAAGGAAGGCTCAGACCCCAGCCGCACACTCTCTCGGCGCATCCATTTCATCGCAGTTTCCCCCACACAATCGGGAATCAGCGTGGAAAACGCCGGCTGGGCACCGCACCTTGACCTCGAAGCGCTGGACGAATCCGACAGGCTGCTGATCCAGGATGTACTTAACGCAGCTTGGCTAAACTCCCCTCTCCCGCAGCCGGGAGAGGGGCAGGGGGTGAGGGCCAATCTTGAACAACAGGCCATCGCCCACGCCTCCACCCATTTGGTGCCCGAACATTTCGCCGAAGTGCGCGAACGCCGCGAACACAGCGTCGATAAAACCTTGCGGGCGGTTCACGAGCGGCTGGTCAAGGAGATCAACTTCTGGTCTGACCGCTACCTGAAGCTCAAGGACGACCTGGCGGCGGGAAAAGACGTGCGCCTGACGTTGGAGAATGTCCGCCGCACCATCGACGATCTGACCGCCCGGCGCGAAGCGCGGGAAAAAGAACTGCTCGCCCTGCGCCATGTGATTTCAGCCACCCCCATTGTGGTCGGTGGCGCGTTGGTGATTCCGGCTGGATTGTTGGCGCAACGCAAAGGCCAATGGAGCGCGGGCGTCTCGCCCGCAGAATGGGCCGATGCCCGCTTCCGCGTCGAGCGTATCGCCATGCAAGCCGTGATGGCGCATGAGCAAGCCTTGGGGTACGAAGTGTTCGACGTGTCGGCGCAAAAATGCGGCTGGGACGTGACCAGCCTGGCGAAATCCATCGACGGCAAGCCATCCTCCACCCGCCATATCGAAGTGAAAGGCCGCGCCAAAGGGCAAAGCACCCTCACCGTCACCCGCAACGAAATCCTCTACGGACTCAACCAGGCAGACAAATTCATTCTCGCCATCGTCCTCGTCGATGGCGACCAGCATGAAGGGCCGTACTATTTAAAGAACCCCTTCACCCGCGAACCCGATTGGGCGGTGACCAGCATCAACCTCGATTTGCGCGAATTGCTTGCCAGGGCGGAATGACATCAATGTAGATACTGTTAATCCAGTCAAGCCCCGTGAAGCGCCGGATCGAAGGCTTTGCCGGTCTCGGCGCACACCGTAACCCGCCATGCTGCTTGCCAAAACGAAAGGGCGGTCTTACAGTAAGAACGCAATGCAATTCTTTCCAAGGCAAACCCCATGACCGCCATCGCCAAAATCACCAGCAAAGGCCAAACCACCATCCCCCAAGACATCCGCGCCGCGCTGCACGTCGGGCCGGGCGACTTGATTGCCTGGGATGTGGCCGAAGACGGCACCGCCCGCGTCCGCCGGGTGCAGCCGCTGGACATCGAATACCTGCGCGCCGTCGAAGGCACGCTCTCCGAATGGGCGGGCGAAGCCGACGAGGAAGCTTACCGTGGGCTTTGAGCAATTCACCGTCGTGCGCGTCCCGTTTCCGTTCACTGACCGGGAGGCTGTGAAAAACCGCCCCGCGCTGATCCTGTCCAGTGCGCCCCTGTTCAACAATCTCGCCGGGCATTCCGTCATGGCGATGATTACCTCGGCCAGCAATGCCCCTTGGCCGCTGGACTGTGCGCTGGAAGACCTGGCAGCGGCGGGTTTGCCGTCGCCTTCCAAAGTGCGCTTTAAGCTGTTCACCCTCGACCACCGCCTGGTGCGGGGTGAATTGGGCCGCTTGTCTCCGACCGACGAAAAAAATGTTCGCCAAGCCTTGGCGCAACTACTCGGAACTCGCTTGTGATGCTGATTAAATATTCAATACAATCCAAGCCATGAAAATCCGTTCTTTGCAAGTAACTAATTTTCGCTGCTTTGAATCCTTGGCAGTCGAATTTGACTCGCAGTTAACCGTTCTCACCGCCAGCAATGGGATGGGAAAGACGGCGATTCTTGAGGCTTTAGCCACGGGCCTTGGGGTGTTTTTCTCATCGTTGCCTAATATTCCGGGAAGAAATCCAAAGGAAACCGACTTTCGGGTAGGCGATGATGGCAAAAAGCCGCCTTATATGCGTATCCGAGTGGAGACAACTGACGGCATTGCATGGGATAGAACCGAGCGTAGGGACAAAGCACCCAATACATTGAAGTCGATTCCAGAAGGTATAGGCTATAAAGCAATAACACAATATGCAATCAAAGTTTTTAACGAATGGGGTAATTTTGGTAATAAGCTTCCATTGATTGCCTATTATGGCACAGGAAGGGCTGTTTTCGACACACCCAAAAGCAGGCGTGGATTCAAAAAGAACACATCCATCAATGATGCTTATCGAGGCGCTTTGGATGCCAAACCGAACTTCAACCGTTTTTTTGAACACTTCTACTTTCTCGAAGATTTGGAAAGACGCGAGATGCAAGAGCGACGGGATTGGGATTATCGATCTTTTGAAATGGAAATCATCCGCGAAGCTATTTCACGCATGATGCCGGGTTTCTCAAACCCGCACAGCAAGCTTCGCCCGTTGCGATTTATGATTGACTGGAAGCATGACGACAATAAGCAACAAACCCTGCGCATTGAACAACTGAGCGATGGTTACAGAACCACACTTGCTATGGCCATGGATATCGCCTCCCGTCTTGCAGGATTAAATCAAGCCAGCACCATAAGTCAAGCCCTGGATGCGGAGGGGGTTGTTCTTATTGACGAAATCGACCTTCATCTCCATCCCTCATGGCAACAAAGTATATTGCCTGATTTGATGCGGACTTTCCCCGGCATTCAGTTCATCGTCACCACCCACAGTCCGCAAGTCCTGACTACTGTCAAGCGGGCTAATATCAGGTATCTCGAAGTAAACGAAGAAGGAATAATTGTTGCTATAACACCGCATGATGAAACTATTGGAGTTGCAAGCCAAGTCATGCTAAATGATGGCATGAAAGTCAATCCAATTCCTCCTGTTAAGGAGGCTGATTGGTATGCCGATTATATTGCCAAGATAGAGAGCGGTTGTCACAACGATGAAGAAGGACAACAGTTACGACAAAAACTTGTTGATTTGTATGGGCCGACTCATGCGCTTATCCGCGATGCCGACCGCTTGATCCGGTTTCAAGAGTTTAAACTTCGCAAGAAAATTGATTCAAAGGAGTGATTTCGATGCACAAACTAGACCGTTCTATCGTTGCGGAGCCTGTTTGCCTTGCAGAGTACAGTTATCCAGAGAAAACTTGGGAAGATTTCAAAGGGCCATGCAAGCGGAGTGTGCGTTTAGCCCTTCAAAGAATCCAAGGGCAGCAAATTGATTCCGAAGATGCAGACGACGAAGCGGAATATATTCTTGGACTTCGTTGCGCCTATTGTGAAAACCAGATTTTTCATGGCGGACACATAGAACATTTTAGACGCAAAAACCCGGCCCATTTCCCAGAGTTGACTTTCTCATGGACAAACTTGTTTCTTGCGTGTGGATCGATAGACCACTGTGGGCATTACAAAGATAAAAAAGGAACGCCATATAACCCAAACGAGCTACTTAAACCAGATGAGCATAATCCAGATGATTACCTGTATTTCCATTCGTCTGGCAAAGTCAGAGTCAGGAACCAACATCAACTGCCTGAGGCTGACCAGCGCCGGGCCGAAGAAACCATTCGGGTATTCAACTTGGACTGCGGAGTCTTGAGGGGCAAGCGAAAAGCCGCCGTTGACGCTTATAAACAAAAAAACATCGATATATTTCAAGAACTGGAAACATTTGACCCGCAAGACCGCGAAGAATATGTCCGGCAAGAGATAGAAGACACCCGTTGGGAACCTTTTGCCACCGCCGTAAAGCACTTTTTACTGAATCTCGCCTAATGTCCGATTACCCCGTCAAGACCCCGAAAAAACTCATCGAAGTCGCCCTGCCGCTGGACGCCATCAACGTTGCCGCCGCCCGCGAGAAGTCCATCCGCCACGGCCATCCGTCCACGCTGCATCTGTGGTGGGCGCGTCGGCCTTTGGCGGCGGCGCGGGCGGTGATTTTTGCGCAGATGGTCAACGATCCCGGCTACGAGCGGCATCTGGGCCGGGGTGTGAACAAGGAAAAAGCCGCTATCGAGCGGGAGCGGCTGTTCGGCATCATCGAAAAGCTGGTGCTGTGGGAGAACACCAACAACGAAAAAGTGCTGGACGAAGCCCGCGAGGAAATCCGGAAATCCTGGCGCGAGACCTGCGAACTCAATAAAAAACACCCGCAAGCCGCCGAGCTGTTCAATCCCGACAAGCTGCCCGCCTTCCATGATCCGTTCGCCGGTGGCGGGGCTTTGCCGCTGGAAGCGCAACGCCTAGGGCTGGAAAGCTACGCCTCCGACCTCAACCCGGTGGCGGTGACCATCAACAAGGCGATGATCGAGATCCCGCCCAAGTTTGCCGGGCGCAAGCCGGTGGGGCCGGAGGTCAAGGCGGACAAGCAGAGCAAGAAGAACTCCACCCACGATGCCTTTGAAGACTGGAGCGGGGCCAAAGGCTTGGCCGAAGATGTGCGCCGCTATGGCGCGTGGATGCGGGCCGAGGCCGAAAAGCGCATCGGCCATTTTTATCCGAAGATCGAAGTAACTGCCGAAATGGTTGCTGGGAGCGCGGGCGTCTCGCCCGCCAAAAGTGGCGTCGATGTCCCGCCCGCTTGCGGCCAAGATGGCCGCGCTCCCAGGGAGGACTTGAGGCCACTAGTCGGGGGGAAGCTCACCGTCATTGCTTGGTTGTGGGCGCGCACCGTCAAAAGCCCGAATCCGGCGTTTTCCCATGTTGAAGTACCTTTGGCTTCCAGCTTTGTGTTGTCCAGCAAGGAAGGCAAAGAGACGTGGGTTGAACCGGTCATTCAAGGCGATCAATACCGCTTCACAGTGCGCGTCGCCGGGAGCGCGGGCGTCTCGTCCGCTCAAGACGCGGCCAGGATGGCCGCTCTCCCGGCTTATGAAGCTGCGAAGAACGGCACCAAGCTGTCACGCGGGTCTAACTTCCAATGCCTGCTGTCGGGTTCGCCCATCGAGCCGAAACACATCAAGGCCGAAGGCATGGCGGGAAGGATGGGGGCGCGGCTGATGGCGATAGTCGCGGAAGGGACGCGGGGCCGGGTTTATCTGGCACCCACCGCCGAACACGAGGCGATGGCCTTGCAGGCCGTGCCGGGATGGAAACCGGAAACGCCGCTACCAGATGATCCGCGCAACTTTTGGACATTGAACTATGGCCTCGCCAAATTCAGCGACCTTTTCACCCCCCGCCAATTAGTGGCGCTGACCACCTTTTCCGATCTAGTCCAGGAAGCCATCGCCAAATGCCAAGCCGACCACCTGGGAGCGCGGGCGTCTCGCCCGCAACAAGCGGCCAAGATGGCCGCGGTTCCAGCCGGCCCGCAACAAGCGGTCAAGATGGCCGAGCTTCCGGCCCGCCCGCAAACAATCTGGCACAGTCGGGGCTACCTTCCCCACTACGAAGGCGGTGAAATCCCGCAAAGTATCACCTTCCGTCTCTACGATAGCTTGCCGCAAACTTTGCTTGACCAATGGCGCGACGAATTGGAGCGGCTACCCGAAGACAAGCGCCAAACCGAACGGCGCAAGCGCATCGACGCCGCGCTCGATGCCGGTTACGGCGAATGCTGGCTGCGCGATCCACGCATAGGCCAACGGGTGGAAGACGCGCTGCTGCATTTCGACGGGCAACGTTATCGGCTTCACGCCTGGGTCGTCATGCCGAACCATGTCCATGTGCTGGCGACCCCTCTGCACGAATACAGCCTGTCCTCCATCCTGCATTCTTGGAAATCCTTCACCGCCAAGGAGGCCAACCGCTTGCTTGGGCGCAACGGAGCGTTTTGGCTAGAAGAATATTTCGACCGGGCCATCCGCGACGAAACCCATTTCAGCAAAGTCATCGAGTATATTGAAAACAACCCGGTCAAGGCCGGGCTGTGCGTTACGCCTGCGGATTGGCTGTGGGGCAGCGCTTGCCATGGGGAAGAAAAGCGGGCGAGACGCCCGCGCTCCCAGGATGAGATTCCGCTGGACGAGGGCGGCAGCGGGGCTTTGGCTTATGCGCAGGCAGCAGGGGTTTATTTGGCGTTCGTTATCGAAAAATTAGCTGAATCACATTCCTCGCTTTGCACATGGAGTAATTCCACTAAGAATGAACTGGTTGTCAGCACATTTCGGCGACAAGCACTCCCTATGACCTGGGATTTTGGTGAAGCAAACCCTTTTGCCGATTCTAGCGGCAGTTTAGCTAAAATCACTGAAGCTATAACGAAAGTACTGTTGATGTCTTTGCCTGCTCTGGCCGAAGGAAGCAGTATTCAAGCCGACGCAGCGGGCCTGGGAGCGCGGGCCTCTGGCCCGCAAGCGGGCGGGACGCCCGCGTTCCCGGTGATTTCAACAGACCCTCCCTATTTCGATAATATAGGGTATGCCGACCTGTCAGATTTCTTTTACGTCTGGCTACGCAAAGGTCTAAAACCGGTTTTCCCAAATCTTTACGCGACTTTGGCAGTGCCTAAAGCCGAAGAGTTAGTCGCCACGCCTTACCGCCATGGCAACAAGGATAAAGCCGAAGCCTTTTTTCTAAATGGCATGACCAAGGCCATGCACAATTTGGCGGAACAGGCTCACCCAGCTTTTCCAGTCACCATCTACTATGCCTTTAAGCAAGCAGAAACCAAGGGTGAAGCGGGTACGCATAGCACTGGCTGGGAAACCTTTCTGGAAGCTGTGCTGAGTGCAGGCTTTGTACTCACCGGCACTTGGCCGATACGCACCGAGCGTGATGCCCGCTCTATCGGCATCGGCACCAATGCCCTAGCCTCCAGCATCGTCCTGGTCTGCCGCAAACGCGCCGCCGACGCGCCCACGATCTCCCGCCGCGAATTCCTGCGCGAACTCAATGCCGTGCTGCCGGATGCGCTGCTGGACATGACCCACGGCGGCGTGAATTCGCCCGTCGCGCCGGTGGACTTGAGCCAGGCCATCATCGGCCCCGGCATGGCGATCTTCAGCCAATACGCCGCCGTGCTGGAAGCGGACGGCCAGCCGATGAGTGTGCGCACGGCCTTGCAGCTTATCAACCGCTTCCTTAGCGAAGACGACTTCGACCACGACACCCAATTCTGCCTGCACTGGTTCGAGGGGCTGGGTTGGGCGGAAGGCAAATACGGCGACGCCGATGTGCTGGCCCGCGCCAAAGGCACCAGTGTCGGCGGCTTGCAAACGTCCGGCGTCGTCGAAAGCGGCGGCGGTAAGCTGCGTCTGCTGCGCTGGGCCGAACTCGCTGGGAGCGCGGGCGGCTCGCCCGCTAAAGAGGCCACCGCCAAAGAAGCGGCCAAGATGGCCGCGCTCCCAGGCAGTATATGGGAATCGCTGCATCAACTCATCCTCGCCTTGAACCAGCAAGGCGAAACGGCAGCCGGCGCACTCCTCGCCCGTATGCCCGCCCGCGCCGAATCCATGCGGGCCTTGGCCTACCGGCTCTATACCCTGTGCGAACGTAAAGGCTGGTCCGAGGATGCCCGAAGCTACAACGAATTGATTACCGCTTGGAGCAATATCGAATCGGCAAGCCATGAAATCGGCCACGTCGGCTCCCAGCCTGATTTGTTTGCATGAAGATTGAGAGGAAAAACTGCCATGCCAACCGCTACCGTTTCAGAACAAGGGCAGGTTGTAATACCCGCCGACCTGCGCCGCCAATTGGGCATCACGCCCGGCTGCCAACTCGATTTCTCACTGGAAGGCAACACGCTGCGGGTTGAAGTCAAGCGACGCATCCAGCCTACTCGCATTGAAGACGGCTATGGCATGTTGGTGTGCAAGCAGCCGGGGGAAAGGTGTCTGTCCGACTTCGATGTCGCCCAAGCCATGCGTGAAGCGGATTCCCAATGATCGGGCTGGATACCAACATCTTGGCTCGGTTCTATGTGGATGATCCCCATGATGTGGAAGCGGTTAAACAACGCCCGCTGGCGCGAAAAATTCTCACCGAATCCGAACAGTTGTTCGTGCCGCTGACCGTGGTGCTGGAATTGGAATGGGTGCTGCGGGCTTTTTATGGCTTTGCCGTCCAGGATTTCATCCGCGTCATGGAGCATCTGTTGGGGCTTGCCAATGTCAGCGTTGAAGAATGGCCGCGTCTGGCCGATGCGCTGGCTTGGCATGGAGAAGGGCTGGACTTTGCCGATGCTTTGCACCTGCAAGCCAGCCGCCATTGCGATGCTTTTTACAGCTTCGATGACCGTCGCTTCGCCCGCCGCGCCAACCGGATAGGGATCAAGCCACCTGTTTCTGTGCCGATGGAGTAATGGAGATGAGCCTCAAACCCTGGCGTGAAATCGCCGTCCCCCACGAAGATGTCTTGAAAGGCACCTTTCAGCAAGCCGAATTTGCCGCCGACCTCTCCCGAGTGCATGACGGAACAGCTACGCCTGAGTATCAAAATCCGGTGCTGTTTTACCAACGGACGTTCATTACCGAAGGAATGCGCCTGTTATTGGACTCGGTGCTGAAACGCCTGACAGGGCAGGGCGGCGATCCGGTGATCCAACTCCAGACCGCTTTCGGCGGCGGCAAGACGCATACCATGTTGGCGGTGTATCACTTGGCCAAGGGCGATGCCCCCGCCAGCGAGTTGCAAGGCATCCCGCTGCTGCTGGACGCGGCAGGCATCAACGAACTGCCCAAGGCCAATATCGCCGTGTTGGACGGCAACAAGCTCGCGCCCAACATGCCGCAAAAACGCGGCACTTTGAATATCGGTACACTTTGGGGCAGTCTGGCTTGGCAGTTGGGACAGGAAGTTGGCTACGCAAAAGTGAAGGAAGCCGACGAGAGCGGGACTTCGCCGGGCAAGGAAGTGCTGGCCCAGCTTCTGGCCGACCATGCGCCCTGCGTCATTCTCATGGATGAGCTGGTGGCCTACGTGCGGCAGTTTGAGGAAGGCAAATCCTATGCGGGCGGCACTTACGATTCCAATCTGTCGTTTATCCAAGCCTTGACCGAGGCGCTAAAGGCCGTGCCGACCGCCGTGTTGCTGGCTTCATTGCCGGAGTCTGACAAGGAGGCAGGCAGCCAACGCGGCATCGCCGCCTTGGCGTCGCTTTCCCATTATTTCGCCCGCGTCCAGGCGCTGTGGAAACCGGTGGCGACGGAAGAGGCGTTCGAGATCGTGCGCCGCCGTCTGTTCTCCAAGATCAACGAACCCAAAGCGGCGGAATCGGTTTGCCGTGCCTTCGCGGATTTCTATGTCGCCAACAGCGGCGACTTTCCGCACGAAACGCAGGAGAGCCATTACTTCGACCGGCTCGTCCATGCTTATCCGATCCACCCGGAAGTATTCGACCGCCTGTTTGAGGATTGGTCATCGCTGGACAATTTCCAGCGCACCCGTGGCGTGTTGAAGTTGATGGCCAAGGTGATCTATCGCCTATGGAAAGACGGCAACAACGATTTGCTCATCCTGCCGGGCAGCTTGCCGCTGTATGAAGCCGACACCCGCAACGAGGCCATTTATTACCTACCGCAGGGTTGGGACCCGGTGCTGGAAAGGGACATCGACGGTGAACGCGCCGAGACGACCGACATCGAAAACCGCGACACGCGCCTGGGCAGCGTCCAGGCTTGCCGCCGCACTGCCCGGACGATCTTTCTCGGCAGTGCGCCAACCACCGCGAGCCAGATGGTTCGGGGCTTGGAATTGGAACGGGTGATCCTAGGCAGTGTCCAGCCAGGCCAACAGATTGGCGTGTTCAAGGATGCGCTACGCCGCTTGGGCGACCGTCTGCATTATCTCAACAGCGCCAATAACCGCTTTTGGTTTGACACCCGGCCCAACCTTCGCCGCGAGATGGAAGAGCGAAAGCGGCGTTTCCAAGACAAGGAAGACGTATTCCCGGCGATTCGTGACCGTTTGCAAGCAGTGCTGGGAGCGCGGGCCTCCGGCCCGCAAGCGGGCGGGACGCCCGCGTTCCCAGCTCATATCTTCACCGCCAGCGGCGATGTGCCTGACGACTGGTCGCTTCGCCTGGTTGTGCTGCCGCCGGATGCTGCCTACAGCAAGACCGCCCCAAGGCTTGCGCTGGATAAAACCACGGAAATTCTCAAAAACCGTGGGGATCAACCCCGCCAGAAACAGAATCGCCTGATATTCCTGGCGGCTGACTATGACACTGCCAACCGCTTAAAGGATCAAGTGCGTTCGATGTTGGCGTGGCAGTCCATCGTGGCCGACATCAAGGAGATGAAGCTTAACCTCGACCAATTCCAGGCGCGGCAGGCTGGCAAGAGTCTCGAAGACGCCCAAGCCGCCTTGCAGCGGATGATCCGCGAGACCTATCGGTGGCTGCTGGCCCCCATGCAGGAAGTCCGACCGGGCAAGGGCATTTCCGAACTGCAATGGGAACATTTCCCGCTTAATGCTGGCGCAACGAACTTTTCCCAGGAAATCGAGCGGGTGTTGAAGGATAACGAACTCCTGATTAACGAGTGGGCACCCATCCATTTAGCCAACTTGCTGAAGTCATGGTTCTGGAAAGAAGGCGTCAAAGAGGTCAATGCAGCGGAAGTTTGGCGTTCGACGTGCTGTTACCTGTATATGCCCAGGCTTAAAAAGGATGATGTGTTGCGGCATAGCATCGCCGCCGGAGCGCAGAGCCGAGACTTTTTTGGCATTGCCCAAGGCAAGGAAGAGGGAGTTTACAAGGGGTTTGTGTTCGGCCAGCCGACTACGCCGATTTTGGATGACTTCCTGTTGCTCATCGAGCCTAAGGCAGCGGCTGCTTTTGAGGCAGCGAAAAGGGTGGCGGAAGAAGCCGCCCGTTTGGAATTGGTAAAGAAAATTGAAGGTACGGGTGATAAAAATAAACCGGGCAAAATTGAGGATACTTCCAAGCCACCCTATACTCCAGACAAAGTGCCGCCAGTTCCGCCGCCACCGCCTGCAATCAAGCGGAATTTTTACGCCAGTATTGAGCTTAACCCGATTCAATCCAAAAAGCAGTTTGCCGACCTTGTGGACGAAGTGGTCATGCAGTTCACCTCACATCCGGGTGTGAAGGTGAAAATCGTCATAGAGATTAGTGCGGAGTCCGAAGCAGGATTTGACGATGGCTTGCAAAGGGCGGTGAAAGAGAACTGCAATGTGTTGAAGTTTAAGAGCGCGGAGTTTGATGCTGGGGATTGATAAGGAGTGCCATTTGCGATGTGGAAAGTCGATCTTGGATCTGTAAGGAACGACGGAGCTGATTGACAACCCATGACAATCAATCAGTTAAGTTTTTGTCCTGTGCTTAGGTCGCCAGCAAACCTCTGGCATTCAGCGCATCAATGCAATGCTTCAACTTTTCAGAAGTGGTCTGTATATGTTTTCCAATATAAGAATCATGGTCTCCAGGAATTTCATGAAACTCGACGCCTTCTGTGACTATTGAATTCCATGTTTCATGCGCATTATAAATATCTTGGGTGCCGCTGCTGGCTATGAATGTGACAGGGCCGGAATAGCGGCGCGGTCGATATTGTGTCAGCGCATCAAAATAGAGTTTCATATTTCTTGATTCTTTTGAGTACTCATAGAAATATGTCATTTCTTTAACGCAATAGGACAACCATTGCTTTAGCTCGATTTTTGCGAGCGCATTGACATGGTCTTCGATTTTTTTACATCCGGGAAGCTCCCATTCAGAAGGAAACGCAAGCCCTCTGGTCGAATCGGGGGGAATCACATCCAGCAGGATCAAGTCAACCCGCTGCCCTTGTGTTTTGAGCTGTTGCGCCATTTCAAAGGCAAGAAAACCGCCTATGCATTCCCCCATTAATAGATAAGGCCCATGGGGGAATTTTTTGCGCATTTCCTTGATATAGCCGGACGCCATGGACCCGACAGTATCATTTATTTTTCGTTTCCACTGGGCAAAGTTGGTTTTAAACCCATAGACAGGCTGTTCACGGCCCAAAGAGTAAAGCAGCTTCGCATAAATCATTAGTGTGATCTCATCACCAAGGCCGCCTGGCACGACAAAAAGCGGCCGACGGGAGCCGCTGTTGCGAATAGCCACCAAAGAGAACCAACGCTTTGGCTCCTCGTCAAACGGCCGTCCATTGGATCGCGACAGGTTCTGAATTTTTTCAGCCAGTCCGGCTATGTCAGGATTCTCAAAGACACAGCCCACAGGCAGATCGACCTGAAAAACATCGCGTATTTTATTGATTAGATAAACGGCGGCCATGGAATGGCCTCCAGAATCAAAGAAGTCACTGTGAATATTGATCTGGCTGGCCCCTTTGACGGCGGTGGATTCAATACCGAGAACATCCAGCCAGATCTGGGCCAGCATCTCTTCGACTAGGGTGCGGGGCGCTTCGGAAGTTTCCGTCAATTCTGGCTTGAATCGATCCGCGGCGGGCAAGGCACCGCGGTCCAATTTGCCGTTGGGGGTGAGCGGCAGGGCATCAAGAAACACATAGGCCGAAGGCAGCATATACGCCGGCAGCGTCCCCTTGAGGAAATCGCGCAACTCCGACACTGGCGGCATGGATTGGGTCGTCGCCGTCAGATAAGCCACCAGGCGCTTGTCCCCGGGGGAGGACTCAAGCGCCAGCAGCACCGCCTCCCGAACTTGCGGGTGCCGGCCCAGCGCGCTCTCGATCTCGCCCAGCTCGACGCGGAAACCGCGGATTTTCACCTGGAAGTCGTCGCGCCCCAAAAACTCGACCGTGCCGTCCGCAAGCCAACGCCCCAGATCACCCGTCTTGTACATTCGAGCCCCGGGCTCTGCGGCGAATGGGTCGGCCAGGAAGCGCTCCGCCGTCAGATCCGGCCGGTTCAAATAGCCCAGCGCCACCCCCGCCCCGCCAATGTGAAGCTCGCCAGCCACCCCGACGGGTACCGGCGCGCCCTGGGCGTCAAGAATGTAGATCCGCGTGTTGGCGGCGGGACGGCCAATAGGAATGCCCTGCGAGCCGCCGGGAACTTTGCTGACTTCGTAAGTGGCGGCAAAGGTCGTGGTTTCCGTCGGGCCGTAGCAGTGGATCAAATGTCGCGGCCTTTTACTTTGCAACACCCGTTCAAACGACGCAGGGTCGCTTCTTTCGCCTCCCGTCAGCAGGAAGCGCAAGCGGCCAAACGCCCCGGGTATGGCGGCGGCATATTGAATGAAAAGGGCGGTAGTGATAAATAGCGAGGTGAGCGCTTGTTTTTCAATGACACCAGCCATGCGCTCTGGCTCAAGGAAATCCGCCTTCGCGACGACGACGACGCATCCGCCGTTGAGCAACGGCGCCCACACTTCAAAAGTTGCCGCGTCAAACGCCGGATTGGCGGCGAAGGCCACCCGGTCGTCGGCGCCAATCTTCGCGTAGCCATTGTTCAACACCAGGGCCCCAACCGCCCGGTGGGGAACCACCACCCCCTTGGGCTGGCCGGTGGAGCCTGAAGTGTACATGACGCAGGCGGCGGCCCCGCTGCCCAGCGGCACGCTAAGATTGTCCGCCTCCGCGCCGGACAGCATGGCCTCGCGGATATTGACGCAGGCCGCCCCGGACGGGACGGGCAAGGCCGCGCCTTCGGCGGCCAGCACGATTTTCGATGCGCAGTCGCCGACCATGAACGCCAGGCGGTCTGTGGGGAAGCCCGGGTCTAGCGGCACATAGGCCGCGCCGCATTTAAGAATGGCCAACTCTGCCACCACCAAGACGGCCGAACGCTCAAGCAAGGTCGCGACGCAATCGCCAGGCCGGACGCCAAATTCGCGCAAACACCGGGCCAGCCGGTTGGCGCGCTGGTTGACTTCGGCGTAGCTCAGCGCCTCCCCTTCGCAGACCACCGCCACCGCGTCGGGGCGCTTCGCCGCCTGCGCCTCAAACAGCCGGTGCACGCACTGGTCGCGCGGATAGTCCGCCCCGGTGGCGTTCCAATCCACCAGCACTTGCCGCCGTTCAGCCGCGGTCAGCAGCGGATATTCGGACAGGCGCGCCGCCGGCTGGGCCACAATGCCTTCCAGCAAGGTCTTGAAATGGCCGATGAAGCGGGCGATGGTCGCCTCGTCGAACAAATCGGTCGCGTATTCCACGCTTCCCTCAAGGCCGCGCGGCGTTTCCCATAACTCCATGGTCAGGTCGAACATTGCGGTTCCCTTTGCCACTTCGACCGATTCCGCAGCGAGGCCGGGCAGTTGAAGATCCGCGCCAGGCGTGTTCTGCAGGATCAACAAAACCTGAAACAGCGGCGAGCGGGCCAGGTCGCGTCGCACCTTTAAGGCTTCGACCAATTGCCCAAACGGCAGGTGCTGATGGACGATGGCGCCGATTACGGCTTTTCGCACCCTGCCCAGGAATTCGCAAAAACCGGGATTTCCGGACACATCGGCGCGCAACAGCAGGGTATTGACAAAAAAGCCAATGAGCCCTTGGAATTCAGGCCGCATCCGCCCCGCGATCACACTTCCGACGGCAATATCCTCTTTACCGGTGTACCTCGCCAAAAGCGTCTGGAAAGCCGCTAGAAGCACCATGAACAGGGTGGCCCGCTCACGCCGGCCCAAAGCCTTCAGCCCCTCGGATAGCGTCGATGTCAGAGAGAACGCCAGGCTTTTTCCCCTGAAAGACGGAACATTGGGCCGCGGCCTGTCGGTGGGCAGTTCGACCACCGGCAACTCGCTGAGCTGCGCTTTCCAGTACGCCAACTGCCTTTCCAGCACCTTGCCTTGCAACCATTCCCGCTGCCACATGGCATAGTTGGCATACTGGGTCGGCAATGCCGGCAACGGAGAAGGTTGACCCTGGCTATATGCTCCGTATAGTGCCGACAACTCTCGCGCAAGCACCCAGAACGACCATCCGTCTACGACTATGTGGTGTATGGCGATAACCAGTATGTGTTCCGTTTCTGACAGGCGCAACACCGCCGCCCTGAATAAAGGCCCCCGCTCCAGATCGAACGGCGCGACCGCTTCGGACGACACCCGCCGCCGTGCTTCCTCCTCGCGTTGACCTTCCGAGATATCGAGAAGATTCACCACTTTCAACTCAACCGGCAGCGAAGAATTGACCACCTGCGACAGCCTCCCATCCTCTTGGGAAAATGTCGTGCGCAAGGCTTGGTGACGGTTGACAATCTCATTGAGCGCCCTCTCAAGCGCCACCTGATCCAAAATGCCGAGAAGCCGCTGCGCCCAAGGGACGTTGTACACCGGCTTTGCATCCAACCAATAGTCCAGGAACCAGAGCCCTTGTTGTGCCAGCGACACAGGGAATAGAAGCGCGCCACTACTGGCCGGGCTGTTTTGCGGCGGGTTCTGGTGGCTGGCCTTCCGGTCGTGGGAGGAGACGCTTTCAGCCAATATTTCCCGCAGGATGCCAGCAACCGCGGACTCTGAAAAATGGTTGCCAACATGCGCAGCCGATTCCCTCTGTATTCTTTGCCATAAAGCTTCATCGCCGTGCAGCCTAAGCACTGCGGCGGAAAAAGCCTCGGGAGTGTCTGCGATCAAGGCGTGCACATTGTCTTCCAAGCCCATTCCTTCCGCCCCTATGCGGGTCGTCACGACCGGAAGGCCCAGGCTCATGGCTTGTCCAAGCTTGCCTTTCATGCCAGCGCCGTAACGCAAGGGCGCGACAAAAACCCGGGCGGCATCGAAATAAGGTGCAGGGTCGGGCACCCAGCCCGCCACCATGACATTATGGGAGGCGAGCGAATTCACGGAATCGGGGGGGTTGTTTCCAAGAATTTTGAATTTAATTCCAGGCATGCCCCTCCTGATGAGGGGCAAGACTTCCCGCACGAACCAGACGACAGCGTCTACATTGGGGGTGTGGTTGTAATTGCCAATAAAGACCAGCCCCTCTCTCATCGACCAGGGGTGTGGCGAAACGCTGGCAGAATGAATATTGGGAATAACGTCAACCCGCGTATTCGGCCAGTTCTCCAGGATGCTTCTTTTCTCGTTTTCTGTGATAGCGAAGACACGGTCTGCGGAAGTGCAACATGCCATTTCAAGCTGGCGATATTTCTCAGCCGTTTTGGCAAGGTTTTTATTTCCAGTGATCTTGGCTTCCATGCCGAGCCTGATGTGATGCAGGTCAACCGTGTCATAATTAAGCTGGGCTTGGGCTGCGTAAGCGCGGACGAGAGACAGATACCGCACGCCCATTTCCGGCAGAGAGATGATGGCGACGGAGTATCCATTGCCAAATCTTTGAAGGTGGCTCCGAATATCGGTATAACCCTGTATGACTTTTATGCCCAAGCCGCTCAATGCGGCAATGTAATTCTCGTCATTCTCAAGCTTGTCAGCGGCGAATGTCACTGACAATCCCATGCTTGCCATGATTCGCAAGATGCCGAAAATCCGAACCGAACCGGAGTCCCTGTCCGGAGTGGGAACCGCATAATTGATAACGAGTATTTGACGAGCGCCATCGCCGGTGAATTCCATCTTTTTCAACTCAAACATTGCCTAGGGTAAAATCAAATATGCATGGCTGCCGAATGCGAATGCAAATACAGGACGTTGCACTTGGAACAAGCCGGTGAGAGCTGGTGTTCAAACCCTGCTCGAATTTTGTCATATGCCTCGGATTGCCAAATTTCGTTGAGCGGCTGGTTATTCAAGTCGCCCACAGTGAACTCTGAAAAGAACTTGCAAGCGCTCACCTTTCCAGTCGGCGCTATATCCACACGCGTGCTGAGAACCTTGCACGTTGTCGCGCATCTTGCGGTCATTGATTTCCCGCGGACAAATTCTTCGATCTCGTCGAACTCCAATCCTGGTTGATACCGGATGTTAATTTTCCAAACGCGCGAATTTATTCTACTCAAATCAGCCATCAGCGGCTCAATATTTTCTGGATCAATATGGTATTTGAAGGCGTCCCAACTATGCCGCTCCTCGCCAACATCCATTAGCCAGTTGAATTTTTCCGAGACAAACTCGTTCATTTCGCGTGAGGTGTCTTCCGAGATATACCACGGGAAACAGAGCAGCACAAGATCGACGCCGCATCTCTCATAAAACGCCATAAGTTCGTACAATCTGCCGACCATCCTGTCGTTGATAACGGTGTGTATTGAAATTTTTCCCTTATAAATACCCTCGCCACGAAGCCTGAGAAGCGCCCCGACTTGGCTCATTACTTTGCTGAAGGAGCCCTTCCCTCGCAGGGCGTCGTGTTCAATCTCGAAACCTTCGACAGCAATTAACAACTCAAGATTGTCTGAAATGCGGCAAATTGCGTCGAGATGCTTGCCAATAAAATGCGCGTTCGTGCAAATTGTTGTTTCCCGGGAATCCCGCTCCAGCAACTCCAAAATGCGCTCGATCTTGTGATGGGCGAGCGGCTCACCCCCCCAAAGATAAAGGCGCGACTTTACCGGTCGAGTCTCATCCAATACTCTTTCGAACAATTGAATATCAAGATCCAGCCTCTGCTCGGCCTGTGCCATATCCCGGTGATAGCCGGATTCGTTCCATTGATAACAATGCATGCAGCGGAGATTGCACCGGTTTGTCAGCTTGACACCCAGCGTTTCAGGGAGGCTTAGTGGGTTCAAATGGCGTTGCCGCCGCGCCAGCACCGCATTTCTGAGCGTGCGCTTCAATAAATCGAACGACAGGTCGTTCAATTCCAATTTACAATGTGGCTGCATGAAACTAATATCCTCAAATTGACAATTTCCATCACCTTTCAGCCGTTGGCGGCTTTTCGTTGTAGAACAAGCAGCAAGACTGGCAAACTGGAAGCAGGTTTTTGCGAAGATAATTTCTATATTGCGCGTATTTTTCACCTCTCCAAATTTCTCCGATGCTGGATGCATTCACATTGCCAAGTGACAAATCATAAAAGGCATGGCACGAGGTCACATCGCCGTGCGCGCTAATTTCAGCGCTGATCCAAGGAAAAGAGCATCTGGTTTTGACCCGTGACATCGAAAACCAATCGGCGCTAAAATATTTGCGAATATTGTCTTCACTCATTTCTTTAGGGTATGTGTTTAAATAGATGCCCGCTTTTTCACAATAGCCGGCTATCTTCCCGACTTGCCGGGCGATCAGGCCAAAGTCCATATCCGAAAACCCAGCAGGATCGCATACGAAGCCTTTCGAAATCGCAGCCCTGTTGACGCCGAATTGCTTGTTTAGAACGCTTTCATAGTCTTGGTGGTTTTTTTCCGTGAGGTAAGCCTGAAGTTCTAAACTAATGCATCCAATTTTGCCAATATCCAGGGATTCAAAGAATAAAGTTTCCAGATGGCGATAATTCAAAGCGGTAATGACAGTGCTAATGCCAATCTTCGGGTATGAAAGACCTTTCCGGGTGCGCAATGCGTGCAATGCGTCAATGCCGTCCACGGCTTTTTTGAAAACACCGCCTCCGCGCTGGTGGTCGTTGATTTCAGGCGGGCCATCCAAGGAGACCCACACGCGGTCTGGCGAGGTTTCGACAAGCAGGTCGGAATACTTCTCCAACAATGTGCCATTCGTCGGCAAATGCACCTTGCTACCCGCTTGTTTAATCGACCACAACACGTCTTCGATATGCGGGTATAGCAACGGCTCGCCGCCAAAAAGCTCATAGTAGGGGCGTGCGGGTTTGCATTCCTCTATGATGGCTTTGATGACATTGATATCCAATCGACTTAATGTTTTCTTTTCGTGATATGATCCATTGTCTCCCCATTCATAGCACATTCGACAGCGCAGATTGCAATTTTCAAGCAACTGAAGAAAAATCCATTTAGGCAGCCTAACGTCCAATAGGCTTGAAAACGGTTTCACAATGGCTGCGCCCACGCTATTTACTCCAGCCCGTGGTTTTTAATGAGGGTTTTAAAATACGCTTGCGAGTAGTCTTCCACTTTGGCTCTCTGCTCTGTCAGATTGGCGTGAAGCTTTTCAAGCGTCGAAATGGGGTAGCCAGCCGCCGCCCACTGGTGGTGCTGGATTCCAAAACCGGAGGCGGCCCATATTTCCGCATTCGCCTCTTCATGCGGCCCAAACGGCTCAAGCATAATCAATGGCGTCGCGGAACCGAACGAGTCGATCAAACTGCCTGCGCCTGGCTTGCTCACAATGGCCATTGCCTTGCGGATGACTCGATGCAGTCCATGACACTTGAACTGGGGCTTGAACAGGATGGCTCCCGAATCCGATGCGAGCTCTGCAAACGGAGGAAAAGTATGCCGGCCCCCCTCGTTGCGATGCCAAGTGCGCCATGTTGGATCATCCAGGTAATAACGCCGCCCAGACGGCCCGGCAACCGAATCCGGCCTGGCATAACAAACAATGTCGAGACCATATCCTGCCCGTTCGAGTTCTGGGACGTACTCGTTGAAGGTTCCTATGCCCCAGCCTCCACCATGGACCACTAGGCGGCCGCTCCGCGCCGAATACGGCAAAGGGGGCTCCACGTTCATGTCGATGGAATACCGTACTTCTTTTCGAGCGTGGTCATATAGCCCAACCGCCTGGTACGGCTCGGCGTAGTCTGGTTTGAACTTGCGTAGCTGCTTCCATGAAGGCGATAAATCAGCGTCAAGATAAAGAAGATCAACGTGGATTTCTTTGTCCAGCCTCATTTGCCGGTAAAGATCCAATACATAGACCCAGTGTCCCGAAAGACAAATGAAGTGCCGACAGTCTTCCTTTGACCAGCGTGCCAATAACAATTCCACCGCCCCGGCATCCCAGCTTTGCCGAATATCAGCGGGAATCTTCTGGGAAGCCAGCGCGACACGGAAGCTCGCCTGGTACGCTTGGCGGCTCTTCTCAACCATGGCGATTTTATTTTCGGGAAGCAGACTTTCGAATACCTCGACCTCCGTCACAACGCCCAAGCGCTTGAGTTTTTCGGCAATCAAGATTCCTGGAATATAGAAGCCAAGACCGAACCCTGAACACAGCAATACCACTTTTTTCGATGCCGATTCATCCATCACCGCGGCCTATGTGCGACTTTTTAAATTGATAAACATGGATATAATGGCTTATGCTTTAGGCAATCCCGCCACATACTCGGTAAAATGATTCAGCGAGCTAAGATGGTCGATATAGAATGAGTTAAAGTCAACCTCGACGTCGAATTCGCTCTCTATCTGCAGTATCAAGTTGATCATCTGTAGCGAATCCATTCCAACATCATCGATGAGATGGGATGAACCGGTCAAGGTATCCACAAGCGATGGGTCATTTTTGACGTCCGCTATAAGCTGAATAATCTTCATTTGCAAGGTAGTCGCTCCTCTTTCTTTAATACGGCGATGGCATCCGTCTGTGGTACAAACAAGTTGTAGTTGGTGATGTGCGCTTGCCTGATGTAATTGACGCTGAGAATGGACAATGTCTCCGGCAGACAACTCTCAAGGTGCTTAATGAAAGTGTGCTTGGTAAAACGCCAAATGACACCATCAATCGAGGAATTGGCCATGTAGCCGGTCGAATTCTCATTATTCGCTTCGAGGACGACGGGATCGACGATAATGATAACACCCCCGTCGCGCAGAAGGCGCGAGCATTCCTTGAATGCTTTCTTGTGGTTGCGAACATGGTGGAAGCTCCGCGCAAACAAAATGACATCGAATGATTGATCTTGCAGCGGCGTGGGCTTGTCAATATATGCGTTGACACAGGTCGAGTATCTTTTCAGCTTGACGCCAAAATACAGCGCATTCGGGTTTGGATCCAAGTTGGTGAATCGTATGTCGGATCGGCCACGCATATATTGATTAAGCAGCCCAGTCCCGCAGCCCACTTGCAAAACATCTCCGGAAAAATCCGGCAGCACCTTATAAACACGATGCGCAACCGGAAAGTTCTGCACCCACTGCGCTAGATCGTACAAGGGCGGATACCGCTCTTGAAGGCGCACCAGCTTGCTGGTGTAGAACGGGTTGCGCTTCGTATTCCGCTTGAAATCCCATCGGTTCAAATAGTAGACAGGGCTCAGCAGAACGAACAGCGCGACGAACGAAGCCCGCACCAAAATGGCCGCCAGCCTGTTTGATTCCGGTTCTTCAATCGAACCGGGCTTCGGCGTGTTTGGAATAGAGTGAGTCAATGGGGCTCCACCACTGTCATGCGAGGTTTTTCGATGTGCCTATTCGTTAATTGCGCACGTTTCGTCCATCAGCCGACGCTTGCCGGCCAGGCGCGGCCGGCAGCCCCAGCCTTGGGCATCGAGCCAGCCGCACAGGCCCACCATTTAAATAGCCCAACCAGCGGCTCGGACAGGGGTTAAGAATGGGCGGTTTTTCCGTTTTTTTCAACGCTGTTTTTTGCGAGGAAGCGCTTCAGGGCGTCGCGGCGGCCGCGGATGGCAGCGGAGCGCAAGCCTTTGTGGACTTTCAGCGCGCCCGGGCTGTCGGGCTTCCGCGCCACCGCCATGGACAACGCGGCCTTCCACAAGCGTGGCGGACATCCGCCAGGCCATCCCGTAGGCGGCGGGCCGCCAAACATCCATCTTCCACATCCCCTGGCATTTGCACTACCATGCGTTCAAGGCGCTCCACGGCGGACGCCGTCAACACGGCAAGACCAAACAAACCTTAAGCGAGGCGGTATGACGAAATCGATTGGCATTCTCACGTCGGGCGGCGACTGCCCCGGCCTTAATGCCGCCATCCGCGCCGTGGGCAAGACTGCGGTCCACCAGTACGGCTGGAGCGTGCTCGGGTTCCTGAACGGCTTCCGCGGCCTGATGGAGAACCGCACCGTCACGCTGGACGGGGATGCGTTGTCGGGCATCCTCACCGTCGGCGGGACCATCCTCGGCACCAGCCGCGACAAGCCGCACAAAATGCCGGTGGGCGGCAAGATTTTGGACATGACCGACGCCATGGTCGAGGTCTACCATCAAAACCACCTGCATGCGCTGGTGTGCCTGGGCGGCGGCGGCACGGCCAAGAACGCCTACCGGCTGGCGCAGAAAGGGATCAACGTCATCAACCTGCCGAAGACCATCGACAACGATATTTACGGGACGGACATTTCCTTCGGCTACGACACCGCCCTCAGCATCGCCACCGAGGCCGTCGACCGGCTGCACAGCACCGCCCACAGCCACCACCGCATCGTCGTGGTGGAAACCATGGGCCACAAGGCCGGCTGGCTGGCCTTGGGCGCGGGGATAGGCGGCGGGGCCGACGTGGTGCTGATTCCGGAGATTCCCTATGACGTGGACGCCGTGGCCGAGGCGATCCGGCTGCGCGCCCGGCGCGGCAAGCGCTTCAGCATCGTGGCCGTGGCCGAAGGCGCCTTGTCGAAGAAAATGGCCAAAGCGCTTCAAGAAGCGCCCAAGCAGAAGGCGAAGGACAAAAACAGTCCGGAGGCGGCCAAGGCAAAGGCCCACCCGGACGACCGGGACTCCGGGCAGGCCGGCCATACCCTGCGGCTGGCGCAGCAGTTGGAGGAGCTGACCGGGCTGGAATCGCGCCTCACCATCCTCGGCCATGTGCAACGCGGCGGCACGCCGACGCCCGCCGACCGCGTGCTGGCCACGCGGCTGGGCACGGCCTGCGCGGACTTTATCGCGAAAGGCGTGTTCGGAACCTTGGTGGCGGCGCGCGGCGACGATGTCGAGGCCGTGCCTTTGAAAGACATCGTCGGCAAGCTCAAATATGTGCCGCCCGACCATCCCTGGCTCACCTGCGCGCGCCGCGTCGGCATCTGCATGGGGGACGAAGTGCCCTAGCGGCGGCGCTCATCGTCATACACAAGTGTCCCCCAACCCGTCATTCCGGCAGGGATGCCGGAATCCAGCCTCCAAGGATGGCAAGCTTTGGACTTCAGCAGAGCCTAAATCAAGCACTTGCGCAACTATAGTGGCCCCCGTTTTTCGGACAGTGATTTAAGATGGTGGCTGGCGAGGAAGCGGGGATTGTGATGAGCGAGAAGAGACGCAAGGTGCTCAGCGGCGAGTTCAAGGCGAAGGTCGCGTTGGAGGCGGTCCCGGGGGCCTGAAGACGGTCAATGAGATTGCCCAGGAGTTTGGCGTCCACCCGACGCAGATGGGGCAGTGGAAGCGGGAGTCGCAGGAGCAGGCGGGCAGCCTGTTCGACGCCAGGCGCGGGGCCAACGGGCGCTGCTGGCGTTGATCGGCGCCGAATACACGCGGCATCCGTTCTACGGCAGCCGCAAGATGGTGGTTTATTTGGAACAGGCGGGCCATCGGGCCAACCGCAAGCGGGTCCGGCGGCTGATGGCGCCCTGGGGCTGGCGGGCATGGCGCCGGGGCCGGCCACCAGCCGCCCGCACCCGCGGCACAAGATCTATCCCTACCTGTTGCGGGGCGTGGCGGTCGACCGGCCAAACCGGGTTTGGAGCAGCGACATCACGTACGTCCGCCTGGCGCGGGGGTTCGTCTGCCTGGTGGCGGCGGTCGACTGGTACTCGCGCAAGGTGCTGGCCTGGCGGGCGTCGAACACGTTGGACAGCGGGTTCTGCGTTGACTGCCTGGGGCAGGCGTTGCAGGACTATGGCTTCCCGGAGATCTTCAACAGCGACCAGGGCTGCCAGTTCACCTCGGAGGCGTTCACCGGGGTTCTCAAGCGGCATGGCATTGCCATCAGCGTGGACGGGGCCGCGGGCGGGCGCTGGACAACATCTTCGTGGAGCGCCTGTGGCGCAGCGTCAAACACGAGGACGCGTACCTGAAAGGCTATGCCGGGGTGCCGGAGTTGCTGGCCGGCCTGGCGGATTATTTCGCGTTCTACAACGCGGAACGGTTTCACCAGTCATTGGGCTACCTGACGCCCGACGAGGTGTACCGGACTGGCAGCGGCGGCGGGGCCAGGATCGTGGACAAGTACGGCGAAAAGGAAACCGGGTCGCCGCGCCCGCCGCTGCGCCCACTGCGCCAGCGCGGACGTGGTGCGCTTCGGCTTCGCCCATGGGCAGCAGCGTTTGCGCTGCAAAGCCTGCGGGAAGACCTTCACCGCCCTGAGCGGCACGCCTTTCCTGCGGCTGCGCGAAAAGGAAAAGCTCCTGGCCCACGCCGGATGCATGAGCCGGGGCATGACGGTCAGGGCCACGGCGGCGGTGGTCGGGCTGACGGTGGACTGACTGGGCCTTCCGCTGGCGGCACCACTTCCTGGCGGGGCAGCAGCCTAGCGGCATGACCGGGGTCGTCGAGGCGGACGAGACCTTTTTCCGGGAGTCCTATCAAAGGCCAGCGCAAGGGCTTGCCGCGGCCGCCCAAGAAGCGGGGCGGGGCCTCGAAGGACGCGGAGGAGGGCGGGCGGGTGCCGGTGGTGGTCGCCATGCAGCGGGGGTCGCGCATCACCACGGACCGGATGCTGCCCGACCCCACCGCCGTGTCGCTGGGCTATGTTCAGGTTACATGTTGATGCTCTCTGTTTGCGCGGGTTTGCGGCGATTTTTACAAGGTCTGGAACCCGCGCCGCGTGTGGCATCAACAATCGCATCAACATAAAACTTGAACATAGCGCGGGCGGATGGCGTCGGTGATTCAATTCCACGTTGAGACGTATTTTGGCGTGGCGTAAGAATTTTGCCATAGGACTCAAGGACACGGTTCACTGGACAGGATAGGCCAAACCGCTCGGCCGCCGACCAGCGCGATGTCCGCAAATTGGCATTTCCCCTCGCCATGCTGGAACAGGCTGACGGCGATGAGCCAGACCCGGACAATGCTGGCTGGCATTTCTCCGCCAATGGCGGTTTGGTAATCTGCAAAGACATTGCGCTCCTCTTGCAGCCACTCCCCAAAATTCTGTAAACCCGTCCGCACCACCAGATGGGTTTCGCGGGCCGTCCACGTCGGGATGGGGCAGCGGTAGGCGGTGCCGACGGGCAGTTCCGCGCTCCAGTAGTAGGTCAGGTCCTGGCCGTTGTCAAATTCCACGGCGATGCTCAAATAATCGTGGTTCGCTAAAACATCCTCCCTGACCGCGGAGGGCAGCGCCTCCATGCGCCAAGCCCAGCGCAGGCGGGTGCCAGGCTGCAAGGGCCGGTTGACGTCCTTTTGCAACAGACCCACATCGCTTCGGGTATGGCAGCCGATGGCGTGGTCGCGGCCATGGGCTTGGCAAGGCCGGTAAATTTCCGCAGGGCCGATGAACCATAAATAATGCCACCCCGTCGGCAGGGCGGCGGGGTGTTGCAGCCGGTCGAGTTCCTGTGCCACCAAGCCCGCCACATCGCCCAAAGCGGCCAGCCTGCGCAAGCCTTCTTCAGCTTCGCACCGCCAGCGCAGCAGCAAAACCAAAAGTTTGCCCTCGACCATTTGATAGGCCTCTGCGGGAACGGCCAGCCCGCCTTGGCGGTCTGCCCACTCGCCGGGGAAATAGCTGGCGAGGTAAAGCTGGCCGGGCTGCTGGACAGTGAAGCTGTGGCTGGCGCGGGTGCCACGGAACGCTTCGCCCGCAGGCCCGATGCGGAACCAGAGTTGGAAACCCGCGCCAAACCAAAGCCCGGTGCCTTTCAGCGTGGTTTTCCCTACGGCAAAGCTGGTGAGTTGCTCGCCTTGCGCTAACGCAATGCCGGTATCCAGCCAAGGCGGTTGGTCGGAAGGCACTTCGATAAAGCAATGGTCGCGCAGGATGCCGGCAGGCAGCTTGGCGATAAGCGCCTCAGATTGGGTTTGAAATCCGGAAAGGGATAGGGTAGTGGGCTGGCACATCGTGGTGGCTCCTGGTGGAATGGTTTATGAATTCGTTCCGCATCCTCAAGATGGGATTTTGTGTCACTATGCTATCCGCAAAACCCCATCCAACACTTGCAAGAACTGGCTATGCGCATCCACTACCCCGCCCATTCGCACCTGTATCTCGGCGCAGGCCGGGTGTTTTATTGCGGCCCGCTCCAGCACCTAGAAAACCATCGGTATGGTTGTGCCGTGCTGCATGTGGGCGTGTACCGGCCTTTCAAGATCAAGCTGGCAGGCGGGGATTGGCAAAGCGGCCGCTGTGTCGTTGTGCCGCCGGGCGTGCGCCATGCCTTGGACATGGACGGCGGCGTCCACGGCAAGCTGTTTGTGGAGAGGGACAGCCCCACCTTTCCCGCCTTCAAGCGGCGTTTTCCCTGCCAAGGTCGGCAAGCGGTGTTTTTCGCGGACGGCCCCACGCTGGAATGCTTCCGCCGGGCTTTCGAGGAAAATCCGCAGCGGGAAGCCTTGGAAGCGCAGCTAGACCGCTGGCTCGGCATCGAAGCCGCCGAGACAGCGCCCGTAGACTTGCGGCTACTGCGGGTGATTGAGCGCATGGCCGGGGAAATGGACTGCAACCACAGCCAAGAAGAATTGGCGGAGTTGGCCGGACTTTCCCCCTCGCGTTTCCAGCACTTGTTCTGCCAACAGATGGGCGTTCCTTACCGAAGATATCGCCTGTGGCGGCGGGTGGTCGCGGCGACCAAGCACATGCACGGCCTAGACCACATGACCCGCGCCGCTTTGGATTCGGGCTTTGCCGATGCCACCCATTTCAGCCATTCCTTCCGGGATACCTTCGGCGTCAACCCGGCGGCGGTGTTTCGGACTATCCAGCGCTTTGAAGCTTAAAACCCTGCAACTGACCTTTTCAAGCAACCTAAGGAGAAATGAATGATGCCGCCATCCCCAGCGCGTCAAGGCAACAAGCCGCCAGCCGTCGTCGCGTCATGCCTGGCAAGCCACGCGCCCCCAGATCAAGGCCGTTTGCAGGGTGAAGGAACCGTCCGCTTCGGTGGCAAGGGCTTCGCGCACTTCCAGCGGGGCTTCCCTTTGCAACGCCCGGATCATCGCCACCTTGGCGGGCGGTGTGCGGCTGTTCGCCACCCAGCTTGGGAATTCAAGGCGCACCGGCCAGCGTGAATATCCCAGGATCTCGCAATCCGCAGCCTGAAAATGCCGCCGCCATTCCGCCTCGGAACGATCCCGGACATGGGAGGGGTCGTGGAGCAATTCCAGGGTCTGGAAATGCGTATCGACGAGGGGATTGGACGGCGCCTCGACATCGATGACGAGAATAAATCCGCCCGGCCTCAGCACCCGCCGCATTTCCGCCAAGGCCCGGTCTAGCGCTATCCAATGATGGGCGCTGTAGCGGGTGGCGACCAAATCGAAGGACGCAGCGGCAAAAGGCAGGGCCTCTGCCGTTCCGGGCATCGTTTCGATGTTGCCCAGCCCACGCGCTTGCGCGGTCTCGCGCACGGTGGCGAGCATGGCTTCGGACGGGTCAAGGGCGACCATGTGCGAGAGCAACGGCGACAGCGCGTAGCTTAAATGCCCTGCGCCACAGCCGACATCGAGTCCGGCACCGGTCAGGGGAATGGCTTGTTTGACAAGCGCTTGTGCGCGGACAAGGTCTTTGCCTTTGGCGTGAACCTCGCTGTCCAGATAGGCCTTGGGCTGCGGGTCGAATTGGGCGTGAACGGATTGTTGGTGGTTCCTCATCGTAAATGCTCCGCTAGATTAATGTCGGGAGGCTTTACGATAGAACGGGTATTGTCCTGTTACAAGATAAGCGTTTATCCTATTATAATTTCCACCTGACTTCCATCAAAGCAAGCCATGGCCGACATCGACGAAGCCAACAACTGCGAGACTCCGACCAGTGCGCTCGGTGAATTCCTGCGGGCGGCCCGCGAACGCCTTGTGCCTGAGGATTTTGGCCTAACTAAAGGGACGCGCCGCCGGACCAAGGGCTTGCGCCGCGAGGAAGTCGCCGGCTTGTGTGGCATCAGCCCGACTTGGTACGCTTGGATCGAACAAGGGCGCACCTGCGCCGTCTCGGTTGCCACCTTGGCCGATCTTGCGGCAGGCCTGCGGCTTTCGGCGGCGGAACGGGCCTACCTGTTCCAACTGGCGGGCCGCGCCGACCCGGCGCTTCCAGGCATGAAGAACGAAGAGGCCGCGCCCTATGCCGCCTTGGTCGAGGGAATCTTATCGCCCGCCTATATGCTTGACCGCTATTGGAATGCTATTGTCTGGAATCCGCCAGCGGCGAAGCTTTTCCAGGACTGGCTAGGGCTTGCGCCGGGGCGGGGCGGGGAACCGGCGCCCAATTTACTCCGCTATGTCTTTCTCGACCCTGGCGCGGCGGACTTGATTGTGGACTGGGAAAATCGCGCATGGCGTCTTGCCGCCGAATATCGCGCCGACAGCGCCGCCTCCCGCCACGATCCGGCCCACCAAGCCTTGGTCGAGGAACTGCAAGCGGCAAGCCCGCTGTTCAAACAAGCCTGGAGTTCCCAGAAAGTGCTGGGGCGCGAAGGCGGAAGCCGTGGTTTCCTGCTCCCAGGGGAAGGAAAGCGCTACTTTTGGCAGTACACCCTGCGCATGGCCCAGCAAAACGAGATCAAGCTTGTCGTCCTGCACCCGCAGGATTGCTTGGACAGGAACCGTTCATTCGGGGAGACGGAAGGCATGGTTTAAAGGCGATGATGAAGTTCCACTATTCGCCTCGCAACTAACCGCTTCAGGTTTCCGACAGTTCGCCATGGGAAATTGCGACCCTAAGCTGCCCGTGAAGGCCGTACAGTTATGATGGCAGATACTGAGAATAAGAGCAGCCGTTGGCAAGGACAAAATAGGTCGAAAATCATCCGCCATTGTTGTCGTTCTCTCTTACTCCCATACCGCTCTAAGACCACCCATTTTTAGGCAGCCCATAGATATGGCGGAGGATGTTTTTGATTTGCTGGGGCGTTTGCGGAGGGGCTTGGGCCAAGTGGCCGCGGACGCGCTCGGCCCGGTCGTGGACGGCCATCGTGCAGGGCAGATGGTAAAGCGAATTTTTCCTGACGAGCCGGATAATGTATTCGGCGGGATCGAAGCTCGGCGAGTGAACCGGGGTGTGGAGGAAGTCCACGGCGGTCCCCTGGCCCGGGGCGATTTCCGCCAGCAACCCGCCGGGGCGGCCTTCATGGCGTCGTTGTGGATCGAGCAGTTGTCGAGGATGAACACGATCTGGCGGAAACCGAGGCTGGCATAGCGCAAGACGATCAGGGTGATCACCTGGACGGCATTGCCGGTCTTGGCTTCGGGTTGGAAATCGACCGTGGTTTTGCCGGTGTCCAAGTTCAAGGCCAGGAAGTCGTCCGCGCTAAGCGCCCTTCAAGCAGGCTTCCAATTCCTACAGACCGGTATTCTTGCCGCTGGCATGTTCTTGATAGGCCAGTTCGCATCCCGCCTGAGCAAGCGCGTCAAGCTGGAGATCTAAAGTCTGGTCGTCGGTGGAGACGTGCGCGTAGCCTATTGTCATGCGTCTCATATAATATACTGAGAGCAGGTTTTGAGGCACCAGCGCATTGAATCCCTATTTTTGCAGGCTTTTTATGTCTATGGACAACGATCACATCAAGCACACTGGTTCAGGCGACCCAGAGCCTACGGCGCTGGCTCACACGCTGCTGGAGCATTTCACGGCTAACTGGAAAACACAGGTCATCTATGTCGCCGCCGAGTTGCGGATCGCCGATCTGCTGGCGGAGGAAGCCAAGACCAGCGAGGAACTTGCGGCCCTGACGGACACCCATGAGCCCTCGCTGCGCCGCCTGCTGCGCGCCCTGGGCACGCTGGATATTTGCCGGGAGTTGGAGCCTGGGCGCTTTGCCATCACGCCGATGGGCAGCCTTTTGGGGACGGCCGCGCCCGGGTCGTTGCGGGCGTGGTCAATCTGGTGGGGCGGTTATCTTTGGGATGTTTGGGGGAAGCTCCTGTACAGCGTCAAGACGGGTGAAAGCGGGCGCAAATTGCTCAGCGGGCTGGACGGCTTTGGGCATCTCGAGCAGGATCCGGCCGCGGCGGCGATCTTCAACCAGGGCTTGCTTGAACTGACCCGGTTGACGGCCGAAGGCGTGGTGGGAGCCTACGATTTTTCCGGGTTGAAGCGGATTGTGGATGTCGGCGGCGGCTATGGCGCCTTGCTGGCCGCCATTTTGCGGGCCAACCCGGCGGCCACAGGCGTGTTGTTCGACTTGTCCCACGCCACGGCAGGCGGCAGGCGGCATTTCGAGGAGGCCGGGCTGGCCTCGCGCTGCGAGTTTCTGGCCGGCAACTTCTTCGAGTCGGTGCCCGGCGGCGCCGATGCCTATGTGCTGAAAAGCGTCATCCATGACTGGGACGACGAGAAGAGCCTGCAAATACTGGAAAACTGCCGCCATGCCATGGGCGAGGACGGGCGCTTGCTGCTGGTTGAACGGGTGCTTCCCGACCGGCTGGAGGTGTCGGAGGAACATCAGGCGGCGGCGCGGAGCGATCTGAGCATGCTGGTCGCGCTGGCGGCCCACGAGCGCACCGAGTCCCAGTTTTTGGCGTTGTTGCAGTCGGCAGGCTTGCGTGTGGCGCGGATACTGCCGGTCGGCATGACGGTCAGTGTCATTGAGGCGTTTCCGGCCCGGCGCTAACCACAGGACACACCGATGAACACCACGATGAAAGCCTTGGCCTTGACGGCGGATTGGCGGCCAAGGCCGGATTACCAGGCCACGCCCGGCGAGATCGAAACCCGCAGGGCCGTCAATGCGGGCATGCTTTGGGCGGAGCCGAGGCTGGAACTGGGCGAGCATCCCCTGCCGCGGCCGGCGGACGATGAAGTGCTGGTCAAGGTCAGGGCTTGCGGCATATGCGGCAGCGACACCCATTGTTTTCAACAGGATGAACAGGGCTATATCCGGTTTTCCGGCCCGGCGAAACTGCCGGTGATTATCGGCCATGAATTTGCCGGCGAGGTCGTCGCGACGGGAAGGCAGGTTAAAACCCTTAAAACCGGCGACGCCGTCGCGGCGGAAAGTGTGTTGTGGTGCGGCGTTTGCCCAGCCTGCCGCAGCGGGCATTTCAACCAGTGCCGGCAGATCGAAATGCTCGGCCTCAGTTCGCCGGGGGCTTTCGCCGAGTACGTCGCCGTCAGGGAGAAATATTGCTGGAAGCTCGACCCGCTGCGCCAGGTTTGCCAAAGCGATGACGAGGTGTACGAGCTGGGCGCGTTGATCGAGCCTATCGGCTGTGCGTACAACGGCCTGTTTGTGGCGGGGGGCGGGTTCAAGCCCGGCGCCTATGTGGCTATTTATGGGGCCGGCCCGATTGGGCTGGGGGCGGTGCTGATGGCCCGGGCGGCGGGGGCCGCGAAGATCTTGGTGTTTGACCCCAGCGAACCGCGCAACCGGCTGGCCCAAGCCCTCGGCGCCGATTATGCGGCAAGTCCCGGCGCGTTGGCGCGCCAGGGCAGTTCTCCAAGCGCCGTCGTGGCGGAGATGACCGGCGGACAGGGCGCGGACATGCAGGTCGAGGCGGCGGGAGCGGCTTCGGCCACCCTGCCGGAGATTGTGAAAAGCTTCGCGCCCAATGGAACCCTGGTGTTTCTAGGCCGCCACGACAGTACCGCCCTCGTCGAGTTCGACACGCTGGTCAGCCAGGCCAACCGCATGGTCGGTGCCCGCGGCCATGCCGGCTACGGTACTTATGGCAATATCATCCGCTTGATCGCCGCCGGGCGCATCCCGGCCCGGCAGATGATTACCTCCCGCTTCCCGTTTGCGCAAGTCATGGAAGCGTTCGTGCGGGCCGGTGCGCGGGACGAAGGCAAAATCATGGTGCGGTTTCCGTGAGCGTCCCCCGCTTTAGGGCTTAAACGCGGCGGAACACGGCGGTGGGGCAGCGCTCGCCCAGCGCGTAAGTGGGCGTGTGGACGGCTTCGCAACGGAAGCCGCCGGGGTTTTCACAAAACATCTCGCAAACCTCCTCAAGGCTCAGAAAATAATACCGGGCCGGGCAATCCCGGTAGGTGTTGATGGCCAGCAGATGCTCCAACGGCCAGCCGATTTGCCCGGCCAGCCGGGCAAAATCCGGGGCGGCCTGGTGCAGCGTGTTCCAGACATGTCGCAGCTCGACGCCCTCGGCTTTGTCTGGTTGCAGCGCCATGCCCAGCCGTAGCTTGAGGAGGTTCAGATTGGGTATCCGCGCGTCCAGCAAATCCTGGAGCACCGCGTCCGGCGCTTCGCGCCGCGGGGGCGGGGTAAACAGGCGGAAAATACATAAGCCGCCCGGTGCGATGATGGAATGGATGGCACGGATGAGTTGCCGTTGCGCTTGCGGGTGGGACAGCAAATGAAACCCGCCATCGCACAACACGATATCGCGCGAACCGGCAGGCAAGGGCAGATCCGTCCACTCGGCGCGAATCACGGCATCGCGGGGGCCGGGCCAAATCGTGTCGATCATGGCTTGGGTGTGGTCGGCGGCCATGACATCCGCCCCGGCGGGCCAGGGCAAACGATAGGTCTCGGGGGTCACGCCTAGGATCAGCGCGCGCGGAGCCCCCTGGACGCGCGCCCAGGCCTCGACCGCGGCGCTCAAAAAGCCGGTGTCTTGCGCCGACGGGCGCAGGGGGGAGCCGGTCAGCTCCCAAAGACGGGCGAGATCCCGCCAGTGTCCGCGCGGGGGCGCCGGGGTGGGGTCGGGCATTTGTGGTGTGCTGTTCATGTCAAACCAAGGCTTAAGTTATTTTTTGCTTTGCATAAAGCGGTTTTCCGCCGCCTGGGCGGCGATTTCGGCGGCGAGGGCCTGCCGGTCGATTTTGCCGCTGGGGCGGCGGGGCAGGCGGGGATAGGCGATGATGCGGCTGGGCACCAGCGCGTGCGGCAACGCCGCCCCCAGCGCCGCGCGCAAGCGATCTTCGTCAAGCGCCTGCGTTGTTTCGACGACCCCCCACAAGCGCGGTTGGCGCGGGTGCCCGACGGCGATCACCGCCGCGTTGCCGGCGCCCGCGACGCGGACGAGTTCCGCCTCCAGCGCTTCCAATTCGATCCGGTGGCCGCGCAGCTTGATTTGGTTGTCCTGGCGCCCGATGAAGGCGAGATCGCCGCCGGGAAGGGCGTAGCCGAAATCGCCGGTCCGATAGAGCAGCGCGTAGGCCGGATCGTCGCTGTGGGGGTTGGGCAGCAGCTTCGCAACCCCTTCGCCCGGCGTGGCGTAACCGCGCATGACGCCGCGCCCGGCGATGAACAACTCGCCCGGCATCCCCGGCGGCAACGGTTCAAGTCCATGGTCGAGGACGTAAATGGCGGCCCCGGCGATGGGCTTGCCGACGGGGGCGTGGACGGCCACGGCCGGGAGCGTGCCGCGGCATTCGAAGTAGCTGGACACCATGGTGCATTCGGACGGCCCGTACACATTGAACCAGCGGACGCGTTCGCCGAGGTTCGCCTGCCACCAGCGCAGCATGTCCAGATCGACGCTTTCCATGCCGGTAATGACCGCCCGCAAACAAGCCGGCAGCGCAGGGCGCTCCTGGCGCTGCAAGCTCCTAACCCAGTCGTGCCAGTAGGAGCTGGCCATGCTGACGACGCTAATTTCCTCACGTTCCAGGTAGCGGCTGAACTCGGCGATGCCCAAGAACGCCTTGGCTTCGGGGAAAACGAGGGCGGTTCCGGCGCAGAGGTTGATGACAATCTCGGCGACGAAGTGGTCTGTGCCCGGTTGTGCGCGTTGCAGCCGCCGGTCGGTCGGCTTTAGGCCGTAGGCGCGGATCATCGCCGTCACCAGGTTCACGACCGAATGATGCTCAATCTGGACTAGCTTTGCCTCGCCGGTCGAGCCCGAGGTCGGCACGAGATAGGCGAGGTCAGCGGGGGATGCCGTGTCGAATGGCGGATCGGCCGCCAGGGCTTCGCCCAGCGCGGCGGTGCTCAGCACGGGGCAGCCCAGATCAAGCTCAAGCGTGGCGCCGGGCTCGACGATCAGCGCGGCGGGCTGCGCCGCCGCCAGAACGCGCCGCAGCCCCTCGCCCGGATGCGCCGTATTCAGCACCAAGAACGCGCCGCCGCACATCAGGATGCCGGCCATGGCGATGGCGAGTTCCGGGCCGGCCGGCAACAAGGTGCCGACCACCGCGCCGCGCCCGATGCCGTGGCGGGCCAAGTTCCCGGCGACGGTGCGCGCTTCCTGGCCCAGCGCATGGTAGGTCCAGGCGCGCGCGCTCGTGACCAGCGCGGGGCGGTCGGCGTGCGTCCGCAGGCTGCGCTCCAGCACGTCCCAGGCAGTCGGCCCCAGGCCGGCACCGGGCTGCGGGCCGTAGGCTTGCGCGAGGACGGCGGCCCGCTCGCGGCGGTCGAGCAGCGCGAGACGCCCCAGCGGGGACTCGGGACGCGCGGCCATGTCCGCGAGCAGAACCGGCAACGCGCGGGCGGCCCGCCGCAGATAGCCCCGGTCAATCTGCGCCAGGTCGGCGGCGAGTTCCAGCTTGAGGCGCGGCCGTTCATAGGCCGTGAGCACCAGCGGCAGCCCGGCGCTCTGGCGCAATCGGTAGACTGCGCAGGGGACGATGGCATTCCAAGCCGCCTGGAGCTCTGAAATATCGGCGTCGAGGCAATGGACCGCGGTCCGCGGCGGCGGCGTCCCCCGCCCTCCGCGGTCGGCGTGGCAGAGGTCGGAAGGGCAGTGCTCGATCTCGCGCAGCCTCCGCCACGCCTGTCCGACCCCGTCCAGCCACTCGGCGAGGCGCATGTCGAGCGGGATGGCGAGGCGCAGCGGGAGGCTTGCCCGCAGCGGCCCGACGATGCGCTCCGCGCCGGGGAAAGCGCCGCCGCCTCCCGCGCCCATTGCGCCAAAGCAGGCGTGGGATTCACCTTCCGTGCGGCTGAGCCAGATCGCCCAGGCCCCGCACACCAAAGCGGCCAGGGGCAGATTCAAATCATGGGCGAACTTCGCCAGCCGGGCCGACAGCGCAGGTGCTAGCTCAAGATCGATCCGCGCCTGCGCCGCCTCTTCGCGCGGCGCGAACTGGGCGTCGAAGCAGCGGGTGCCGCCCGCCGCCGCTGTCGGCCCTTGCAGTTGCGCCCTCCATGCTGACATTTTCCGCTGCCAGTCTTGCCTGTCAGACCAATCGATAAAATCGCCAAAATCCGGGGAGGCTGGCCGCTCGGCTGCGGGGTTGCGGTAGGCCTGGAGAAAATCGGCGATGACGAGTCGCAGGCTGCGCCAATCGATGATCGCGCGGTGCAGGGTCAAGGCCCAAACGGCATCTCCCGTGCCGCAGCGGGCGATGTGGACTCGCCACAACGGCCGTCCGGAACCCAGGGTGAATGGCCGGTTGAATTCCCCGTCGATGAGATCCGCCAAGCCGGTGGCGGCAACCTCGCTTTCTCGGATCGGCAGCGCCGGGGGATCGATCTCGTATAACAGCAGCTGCGGCCCGTCGAAGCGGAACTGCGCCCGCATGAGCAAGTGGCGGGCAGCAACGCTTTCCCAAGCGGCGCGGAGCCGCCCCAGGCTGATCTCCCGGCCGAATCGCAGCACCAGTTGCAAATGATACGGCAGTGCCGGCTCCCCGCTTGGCGCAAGGAACATTGCGCGTTGTAGCGGGGTCGCTGCGCGCGTGTTCGGTGGAGTTTTTGGCGTGGACATGCGCGGCATTATATGCGAAAAGCCGACGGCGGCGACCTGTTATGGCGCCTCGGCACAGGGTCAGCGCTATAGCTGGGTTTGCATAAATGTTTTGGCTCTTTACAGGCAGTTGACCACACCGATGCCCATGATTGCCCCGTGGTCGTTGCCGCTATAGCCGCTATACTGGCGGCGCGCCAGTTCCATTTTCAACGAGTGGCGTTTGTCGAGGACGCTGTCCGAATATCAGGCAAGAATTCTGGGTGTGCCGGATGGCGTCTTTCTGTGGTAAAGATGACGATCAAGTGACCGCTTTAAGGTATGGGCAATGACCGAAATTGGCCGGGCTTTGCCCTTTCACGCCCCCAGCCTCATCCTGGTTGGGCGTCTAGCGGCTCAATAGCGCGGTTTCTGCTCAGTTTACCCGAATTCTTGGGCTTTGACCGGCACAATGCCTATCCGGGCAGAGGATTCAGCCTACCTCATTGCTGCCTGCATTGTGGAGAGGCGTAGAATGGCCCCAAGATGGCCGCCTAAAGCGGGTGTTCCTGAAAGGCCGGATGCCCGCCGCGGATTTTGAAGAATTGAACGAACTGCACGAGGTGAAGAGCATATTGGCAGAGCGCGTGGTCGAGTGGGCCGAGGAGTGGCAAAGGCAGGGCATGGAGCGGGGAAGGCAAGAGGGAGAATCGGCCATGCTGCAACGATTGCTAGAGCGCCGCTTCGGCCCCTTGGAAGAAAACTTGCGCCAACCCATTGCGGATGCCGACGCCGACACCCTGCTGCGCCGGGGCGAGCGGATTTTCCAGGCCTCCACGGCCCCAGCAATTCTCATTTTGGCGTCCGCCCGTTAAAGTAGCCGGGCCGGCGCAGTGGGAATGGCTGGTGGCGGGGGGGACTGGCAGCGTCTTTCGGCCCCGCCGCCGACGGGTTGCAGGCTGTGGAAACAGTCCGCTAAAACCGGCAAAAACCCGGCGGCCACGCGGGTTTGAAGGCGAATCCATGGTATAACCCGCCCATGGATTCGCCGGCCGGATTGATGCCCTTTGACCCTTTTTCCGCCCTGCCGGGGCAGGCGTCCCCGACCCCGGAGGCGTTCGGCCGGCTCCACGCCGAGCTGGAAATCCAGGCCCCCACCCTCGAGCTGGCCTGCCACAAACGCATCCGCTTCGGCCAGAAGAGCGAGTCGCTGGCCGCCGCCGGGCAGCGCGACCGGTTCGACTAGACGGCGGCCGCCGTCGAGGAAGACCCCGACAGGCTCGCCAAGAAGATCAACCCCGCCGCCCCGCGCAAGCCGCGCGTCCGCGCCGGCCGCCAGCCAGCCCCTTCCCGCCCGCCGCGCGTCGAGCACCGCCACGAACCCGAATCCTGCGCCTGCGGCCAATGCGGCAGCGAGGGCAAGCACGCCTGGCTGGTGAAGACCCGCGCCGCCGTCCCCGACGGCAGCGGCACCGCCAAGGCGCTCGACTACACGCTGAAGCGCTGGCCCGCGCTGACGCGCTATGCCGAGACCGGCCACCTGCCCATCGACAACAACCCCGTCGAGAACGCCATCCGCCCGGTCGCCGTGGGCAGGAATTATGCTCGGTCTGAAATTATGCTGGGTTGCTTTTCAGGACGGAATAGAAGGGATTCCAAACCGTTTGGAACCCCTGGTTTGCCTGGTAACGTCCGGCTTTGATCCCGGGTGGATCGAGCGCCGCCAGCGCCCGCTCTTTCATCGCCAAGTCGGCCTCGACGTAACCGTGGGTGGTGACAGGGCTTTCATGGCCGAGCCACAAGG
>Ga0265327_10000976_pt1 | contig 40884 bp, 26 predicted proteins | sample 41621metaG_FD_202089 | JGI IMG/M metagenome (GOLD analysis project Ga0265327, IMG submission 202089) | Rhizosphere microbial communities from Carex aquatilis grown in University of Washington, Seatle, WA, United States - 4-16-21 metaG | ecosystem: Host-associated > Plants > Roots > Rhizosphere... | reverse complement strand
CGTGGTGCGGCGTTTGGAGGGAAACGGCAATTCGAGACTGCCATCGCTGACTATGCCGATGCAATTCTATTTGATCCGTCAGATGTCAGCGCGTACATCGGCCGTGGTAAAGCACTGTGCAGCAACCACAAACACGACGAGGGGATTGCCGACTTTACCAAAGCGATCCGCATCAACCCGAATTCCGCTGAGGCTTACGAGAGTCGTGCTCAAGCGTGGTTCGAAAAGCAGAAATTTGAAAAAGCCGTCGCCGACTGCACCGAATCCATCCGGATCGATCCGCACAATGATTGGCCGTACAACCTGCGCGGCTGTTCGAGGTATCTCTTGAAAGAGTACGACAACGCCATCAGCGACTTTACCGAGGCCATCCGAATCAACGCGAAGAACGATCGGGCGTACAACGGTCGCGGTTTGGCGTGGGATGCCAAGCTGCAATGTAACAAGGCGATCAGCGACTTCAATGCCGCAATACAGCTCAATTCGAACAACGCGGTGGCCCATCGGAACCGCGGTTGGGCGTGGGAAGGGAAACGCGAATACGAGAAGGCGCTTGCCGATTATGCCGAGGCCATTCGCCTCGAGCCGACAGAAGCGAATAACTACTTCTTGCGCGGCAACGTCTTGTTGGATCAGGCGAACTACGCACAAGCCATTGATGAATTCAACAAGGCCATCAACTGCAACCCGACGTTTGCCCAGGCCTACCTCCATCGGGGTTATGCGAGATTCCGAAATGGTGATCCAGCCGAAGCGGCTCTTGACTGGGGCAAGGCGAATCAAATCGATCGAGCCGTCGTGACCGATGAGCGGATGCTTCTCAACAAGGACGGATCGACCAGCATCGCAGTCATCGTCAATAAGGGGAAGATGGGGCCCGCCAGCGTTCGGCAGGGGAGAAATACGAGCGGGGATGTTACTCCTCCCCCCAATCAACCTCAGGTGCGGGGACTCGAACATGTTTGGACGAAGAAGGGAGGATATTCATCGGGTTATCGAAGCGTCGATGTATTCAATGACGGCAAGTCAATTGTTGTGTTGAAAGGAATCAACGGAAATGAAACCGCCGAATTCATTGATACCTCAGGTGGCGAAACGAATTCTGTCAAACTGCCAACAGGGGGCCAGCTTCTTCGTCGTGCGAGATTTTCCGGGAAGGACCCCGGCGAACTCCTATTGTTCGATCGGCTGAATTCGAAGACTCCGTTGATGGCAATCGACCACAAAGGAGTGGAAGTCTGGACAATCCCGGCCGTCGTCAACGAAGTGAACGTCGCCAGGAATGTCATGCGCAATGGACGGATCGTTGGAGTCAGAGAAAGCGTGAATCGACCAGTTTCCGTCAGCGATGTCTGGGTTGCGGACCTGGATGGCGATGGCAGGGACGAGGTCATCGTTGGCTATTCTACGGGCGGCGGCGTGCAAGTCATCGGAAACAATGGGAAACAGTGGTGGAGAAATGCCACGATCAAGGGCGTCTGGCATATCGCGGCAGGAGACCTCGACGGAAATGGTGTCTGTGAGATCATTGCCTCGTCGAGCGACGGCAAAGTTCACGTGTTCGACAGCGATGGAAAGCTAACGGGAATGCTTGATCCGAAGATCTATGCCAACTGGGTGCGAGCCTTTCGACTTCCGAATGCAAGTGCGGATTCCGTGCTGGCGGTTGATGGACCCAATGAAAAAATGGCCGTCGTCAGTGGGAAGAACGAGGTGATTTGGCGAATCCAACTGCCGAAGAATGCCGGTTTTTGCCAATCGCTCGCTGTTTCGCCGAATGCTCCCTGGTCCGCAGTGAGTTTTCCGGATGGACGATTGCTTGTCATCGATTTGAGCACCGGCAAAGTCATTGCCGAACACCCAAGTTGTGGGCTTGAAAGCCAGATTGTCTGGGCACTGGCAATGGGCGAACCGTTGATGGTTGTGACAACGAGTGGCAATCTGACGGCATGGCGTGTCAAACCAGAGACGGCTGGCGCACCCTGAGTTTTCTCGGGAGGAAGCTGGTCGTCTCAAGCCAAAGTCATTGTCCGATGTCTGCGATTTGTGAATCCACTGCGCCGTTACGAGCCGCTCCGCGCCAAGGATTGCACAGGGAGTCCGTGAAGTTCCCTGACGCGCGATGATTTGAACGAATCTGCTGCTGTCCCAGTTTTTTCTGAAGCGGGATGCTTCCCCTTGTTTGGCGAGCGCGGACGTTGCTATCGTCAAAGACTCATCTGGCAGTTCACCTCAGGGAGATCCTGCGCCATGTCCGTCTGTCGACTGATTGCGCTTTATGTTGTTATCAGCCTGTTACCGTCAGAGCTACTCGCGGTCGAAGCTCGTTATGATGATGGCGATGGACATCTCGCCGTTCAGCTGACGCAAGACGTGACAAAGGTCGGCTCTGATGCCGGATGGCGGATGTTGCATGCGTCCGATGTCATTGATTCACCCTCGCGTCTCCGGACATCACCCGTCGGAGCGATCCGTATCAGGCACTCCGAGGGGATCTTGTACCTGGGAGCGGACACGGAAGCGGACTTGAACGGGGCAGAGCGCAAGGTGATCGTGCATCGCGGACGGGTTCGTCTGGTCCTGTTGGAATCGACCGCGGCGAACTGGCGAATCGTCACTGATCGACAGACGGTCGTCTGCACCAAAGGGACGGAAGCGGTGGTCACTGCCAGTCCGCAGCGACCTTTAATCAACCTGATTGCCGGTCAGGCTCAACTGCAGCAGTCGGGTAAAGTGATCGGGATGTTTGACGCTCCAGCGACCGATCTGGCCAGCGAGGGGGACCGACCCGTCATTGCTGCCGCAGATGTCGAAGAGTGGACGAAGCGAGCCCGTTCAACCACTTCGATTCGTCCCGTGCAAGGGTTGGGACAACTTGTCACGAAGGATGCTCAATCGGGCAGCCCGGTCCGACTGGATGTCGCGCGGTATCACGTCAATGTGGTGCTGCAACCACCCGTCGCGCTGATCCAGATCGATCAGTCGTTCTTCAACCCCTATCCCAGTCAGCAGGAAGGAACGTTTGTCTTCAATCTTCCCGCAGGGGCCTCCGTCAGCCGATTTGCGATGTATGTCACACATACTGAACTGATCGAGGGGGAGTTAATCGAGCGGAAGCGGGCGGATGAAATCTACACGAACATCGTTCGAACCAAACGAGACCCCGCCATCCTGGAGCAGATTGGCGACAACCTGTTTCGAATGCGCGTTTTCCCGGTTCCTGGTCGTGATACCAAGCGGATTCTGCTCGACTACACCGTCCCGTTGTCGTCGGAACGGGGTGAGTATCGGTTCGGTCTGCCGCTGATGTCCGATTTGAAACCGATCCAGGACTTCGTCCTGAAGGGGACCATTCATCCGCCATTCGCGCTGGCGTCGGTTGTGTCACCGACTCATTCCAGGTTGCAGTTCAATCCGCAGGTTGATCAGACCGTGACATTTGAATCTCGCGAGAAGAACGTCAAGCCGCCTCCGCATTTTCAGCTGCGCTATTCCGCTCCTGAGGATTCTCAACCGATCATTCGATCGTATCAGTCCAAGATGGATCCCGATCCGTATTTCATTGTTTCCATTCCCGCTCACAGGAATCCGGGACCGGCGAGAACGGACAAACCGGTGGATCTCTTGATCCTCGTGGACACGGCGGGTCAGGCTAAGGATCTGTCGCGAGCGCGACAAGCGGCGCGGACCGCCGCGGCGGGACTGCGCCAGGGAGATCGTTTTCAGATCGGTTGTCTGGATGCCACGTTCCGGCCGCTGACCGATCAGTGGTGCCAGGCGGGAACGACCGAAGGAGACACGGGGTGGAGACGACTGAATGAACAGTTTTCCCTGGGGACCGCATCGCCAGAGACGTCACTGGCGCAGAGTCTGGCGGTCTTCAAGGATTCTCCTGCCGACCGCCGCAAAGTTGTGGTCTATGTGGGCGACGGACCCAGCCGGCCTGACAGCAGCCAACCAATTGTCAAAGTGGAGAAGGGAGGCGCCGACATCGAACATGAGTTCTTTGCGATCTGCACTGGTGATGATCCACACGGGCGGGGATGGCTGACGGAACATGTGGAGCAGGCTGGAGGGCGACTGTTCGATACCCGGGAATTGCCGGATGCGCTCGGTGAAATCTTCGAATGGTCACTGGCAGGACTTCGCTCCGCGACACCGCTTCGTTCCGTCACGATGGAAGGGGTTGATGACCACGACCTGTTTCATGAGGCCGTCTGGCCGATTGGCCGTGAACTGCATCTCTATGGACGTGGCAATTTGAAGGGGGCTCGTGCGGTGACCCTTTCGCTGGACGGTCGCGACGTACAGTTCAACGTGACCGGCCCGTCCGAAGACCGTGACAGCAATGTCTTCACCGGTCGGCAGTGGGCACGATGGAAGCTGAACGCCTTGTTGCGCGATTCCCGATCAAGTTCCACAGAAGGTCAGCAGGACATCGTCCGGTTCTGCCAGGAGTGGAGCCTGATGTCTCCCTTCACCGCGTTTCTGGTGTTGGAGACTGAGCAGGACTATGACCGCTGGAAGATCGATCGCAAGGTGCGTCGTCGTTATTGGAATCCGACGGGCGCAGTCGCGGCGACCCCGTTGAATCCAGAGCCACTGCGCGTCGCTGTTTCACAACCGGCGCCTCCGTTCGATCCCACGGTCAAAGAGCGGGTCCGTCGAAGCCTCGATCTGGCAGAACGCACGTTGCGACGCGATCGACCAGCGCAGGCCTTGCGGGTGCTTTCGTCCATTCGTAGAGAGGCTGAGCTGATTGATCCTGAAAGGTTCAAGGACCTGCAACGTCGGGTTCAAGCCAGTCTGCTTCCCCAGGTGGCGTTGCCCGAATTGAAACTGTGGCGACCTCTGGCGGACCGCAGGGTGGCCGATCTGATTCCTCCCGTCACGCCACTGCTGCTGGAGTTTGCTCAAAGTGGCTTCAGTGCCGAATTCCTTGAAGAGTTTCCTCATGCGCGCGCATTGTTGCGACCGGTGAAGGACTGCCCCGTCGAAATGAGCCTAAAGGACTTCGTGACATGGATTCAGCAGCGAACGGGTCTGCCGGTGATCTTGGATCGCCACAGCCTGCAAGATGAAGGGATCAACGTTGACCAGGTTGTTGACCTGAACGGCCTGGAGGGAGTCACGGTCCGGTCTGTGCTGAAAGAGGCGTTGGTTCCCTTGGGATTGAAATGCATTCCTGAGTCCCGATTCCTGCGAATCACGACCCATGCTCGAGCCGACGAGACGCTGTTCAGTCATGTCTATCCGGTCGCAGACCTGTTGCCTGGAGGAACGCTTCCCCCGCCCCATCGTCTGTCCAATCCCTACCTGGACTCGGACGTGAAGGCACGAAGGCGGATTGAGGGGACCCTGAAAAAAGTGATCTCTGTCGATTTCCAGGATACGCCGCTGATCAACGCGGTGGACTTGATCAGCGAATCCATCGGGATCCCGATTCGATTCGATTACCAATCGCTGGCGGACGAGGGAATTGCCCGAGACCAGCAGGTTTCTCTGCAGCTTCCGAACGTTCCGGCGGAGCTTGTGCTGAAGGAGGTTCTCGACCCAATCGGTCTCACGACCGTCGTTCGGAACGAAACACTCAAGGTGACAAGCCAGGCAAAAGCGGATGAGACGTTTGAAACACGGCTGTATTCCACAGCGGGGATCGAGTCTCGCGGCAGCGCCCGGCCCATGGTGTATGGCCCGTTTGGATATCTCCCCTACGGAAATGGCTTCTCGGGGATGGGATGGGGCATGGGTGGCGGTATGGGTGGTGGAATAATGGGTGGTATGGGAGGCGGTACCTTCGGCGGTGTGAGTGGTGGTATGGGTGGCATGGGCGGGGTGATGGGCGGGATGGGCGGAAGTTCTGGAGGTGGCGGCGCAGGGGGAGGGATCGGTGGGGGAAATGTCGTCCTGATGGATGATGGCGTGGGGGTGACCATGCAGCCCTTTGATGTTGCCGCGCCGAGCGTGAATGAGTCCGTGCCAGCGACCCGTTCCCCTGTGAATGATCTCGCGACAAATCCGGATTCGGATGACGACGCGATCCTGCTGCGACTGCCCAGCCACACGGCAGCCAATGCATCCGAGGTCGACAACATCCTGCAACAATCGACTGCTGGCAAATGGATGGAAATCGACTCCGAAGGGGGGGCAACATCCTATTTCGCACGATCACAGTCCTTTGTGGTGGCTCAGACCGCCAGGGTCCATCAAGAAATTGCGCAGACGCTGGCGGGGCTGCGACGACACGTGAAGCTGCCCATTCCCGCTCGAACGCCTGACAGATCATGGGACGATGGGAATGTCCAGAGCTTTGAGGCACTGCAGAGGACACTGGAAGCGAACATCTGGACGAAATGGATCTGGCGCGATGCGGAAGGGGGCAGCGTCTCGCCGAATGGGCCCACTCGCACGTTGACCATTCGAACGACGGCCCTCGCTCATGAAGAGATTCATATGCTGCTGACTCAACTGCGGCGCGCCTGCTATCTCGCCGAAACCGTCCACAATCGCCCCACGTTGCAGGGAATTGACGAGGCGTCGCCATTTGAGCGTCGAGCACTCACGGATCTTCCGCGTTCGACTCAAGCCCGTTCGACCGGCACCGTCGAGGAATTGAAATTGCTTGCCTGGCGGCGACCGTTGAATTCGTTGTTTCAGAAATGGCGATCCACGGCGGCAGCGACGGGGACGCGACGGGACTTCACGGTCCATCGCGTCGATCCCCGGTTGGAATTGACGTTGCCCGAACGGGTCATTCGTACGGAAGGGACCCGCGCGGCAGTCTCGTATCCAGGGTTGGCACTGACGGAAATTGACGACTGGGGCGATGCCGGACGCCAACTGGTGGATGCGTTCCTGCCCTGGCTGCCGCATCGTTCGAACGAAGAGCTTGCGGAACTGTTCGACATCTCATCCGTTGAGGAGGATGGCAAGTCGATCACCCTGCGATTCGGCTTCCCGGGTGTCGCCGACACGTACCTTCAGGCAACCTTCTCGAAGGTCACCCGGCAACCGATTGAGTGGAAGGCAGTGGCGGGGAAACGACTCCAACTGGTCCTGGAAATGGATCTCCGCTCCGTCGTCGCACGTGATCCGGATGGGAAGGAACTGGAACGCTGGGAGTTGATTGCTGACGAGACGCCTCGTCCGATTCCCGCGCTGAAGGACGGTTGGGGACTGGCCCTGGTCGTCGATCTCAACGATCTGGAATCGCTGTATGATAAAGCACGTCAGGCATTGATCCGGGCCGACTATGCTGATGCCCGCCGGAATCTGACGGAAGCCCTCGCCAGGCAGCCGGGTCAACCATTGTTGAATCTCTTGCTGGCCTGGTGTGGCGAATTCGAGGGCCCTGCGGATGACGCCCGAAAGCAGGCAACGCAGGCAGCGTTGCAACAGGTACTGGCCTCCCCGGCTGACGATCTGATTGCCATCCTGACGGCGACGAACTTCCCATCGCTGGGGGACGCCGGTTTGTACCAACTGCTCCGCTCCATTCCTGCTGAACGTCGATCAGGCGAAGTCTGGATGCAGCTGGCCGAGCACGAACGTGAAGTCTCTCGGTATCCTGAAGCCCAGAGTTCTGTCGAGCGCTCGCTGGCGATGGGCACGTATCCTGCGGAGCGAATTCGACGCCGGATTCTGTGGATCGACCTGCTGCTGCGCAACAACAAGCTGGAGGACGCGGCGACAGCGGCGAAGCAACTGGATGGAGCCACGGAGGCTCAGCTGCTTCAACTGGCTGCGCTGTTTGCCAGCGCGGGAATGCATGACATCGATGACAGCCTGTTCGAACGAGTCCGTCAGCAAACTCAGTTGACGGGGATTGACCTTTCGCTGTTGCTCAGCCAGAGAGCGAATCAGTATCCGAAGGGAAAAAACCGTTGGCGGTTGCTGCTGGAAGCCCATGCCGTCACGCCCGAGGAATCGTTTTATGGCCGCAATTACCTGTTGGAGATGGTGATTGACGAGGCCGAAACGAATGACGATGCGATGATCCTGAGAGAATTGGCATCTATGCAAAAGGTAGAATCGGTACGGACTCGACTCCGCCTGACCGAGGCGGATCTTCTGGACGACCGCAAAGCCGCAGGAGAAATTGTGCTGGAGTTGATGCAGGCGGGCCGCGTCCCTGAACAGCATTTCTACTGGTCACTGAAGGTGCTGGAAGAGGCGGGGCGATCAGCCGAGATTGTGAACATCGTCGAAGGCCGCCTGCGAAAGGGACGACCGATCGACTTGCGGACGCAACTGGTCCTGCGCGATGCCTACGCGAAACTGGGGCGGGATGCCGATGCGCAGCGGGCGCACGACAATCGCTTCAACAATGTCGCGCCACAGCCGAGACCCGCGCCTGCCAGGCCGGCCCCGGCCAATCCCGGAACAGGCTTCTTCAATGTCCCGTAAGCAGGAGCCAGGGGAGGGGAGGTTTACAATCTGCGATCGCTGGCGCGCGTTAACGAATTGAATGGCGGGGAAGATTCCACTTCTCTCCCTGACGGATGTCTGCCGGCCTCAACGTCATGGCGCGTTTGACGATTGCGGAGCGAACTCGGTCGCGGTGGCCGCTTCCATCAGTTTCTGCTCGGTGAATTCGCCACGTTGGAATTCCCCGGTCAGTCGACCTTCGCACAGGACCAGGATTCGATCGCAGACCGCGATCAATTCGGGAAGTTCGCTCGACGTGATGATGATCGCCAGGCCGTCGCGGCACAATTCGTCGATCAGGCGATAGATTTCGGCCTTGGCGCCCACATCGATACCGCGAGTCGGGTCATCCAGCAGCAACAATCGTGGCTTGGTGCGAAGGGCACGGGCAATGATGCATTTCTGCTGGTTGCCGCCACTCAGGCTGGTAATTGCGGCAGACGGTCCTGCGGTCTTCACACGCAAGGACTGAATGGATTCATTGGCGGCAGCATTCTCGGCGGCGGATCGGATCAGTCCGCCTGTCGCCACGTCCGTCAGCGACGACAGTGTGATATGTTCACGGACATTCATGGTGGTGAACAGTCCGAACCGCTTGCGGTCTTCGGTGACCATCGCGATTCCCGCCGCCAGCGCCTGGTCGGGATGTGAGAACTGAACCGTCTTCCCTTCGAACTCCATTCGACCGAGCGGAACTTCGGGGCTGGCGCCATACAGGCATTCCAGCAATTCCGTTCGGCCCGCTCCCATCAGTCCGGCAATTCCAACCACTTCTCCCTGTCGAACCGAGAAATCGATTCCATTCAGGCGCCATTGTCGCACATGGCCGCGCCAGGGAAGGGACAGGCCACTGACGTTCAGCACGCATTCCCCGGGGGATCGATTCGCTCCATATTCACTTTCACCAAGATCGCGTCCGACCATCAGATGAGTGATTTCTCGTGGCGATGTCTCTGCCCGATCCAGCGTTTTCACAACCTTGCCGTCTCGCAGCACGGTGATGCGATCGGCATTTCGAAAGACTTCGTCCATCTTGTGCGAGATGTAGATGATCGTCACGCCCTGCGCACGAAGCCGCGCGATGATTCGAAACAGCCGTTCCACTTCCGCTTCGGTCAGCGCGCTGGTCGGTTCATCCATGATCAGGATCGGCCAGCGGGAATCAGTCCTGGCCGATGACGCACTGGATCGTTCGGCGCTCAGGGCCTTGGCGATTTCGACCAGTTGCTGATCGCCAATTCGCAGAGTCCGAACGGGTTGCCTGGGATCGATCTGGCATTCCAGCGGTTCGAACAGCGAACGCGTCTCACGTTCCATCCCGCGGTCGTCCAGGAAGCCGAACGGTGTTCGCAGTTCGCGGCCCAGGAAGATATTGGCGGCGACGGAAAGGTCACCGACCAGATTCAGCTCCTGGTGAATGATGTTGATTCCCCGTTCCTCGGCATCACGGGTCCCCGTCAGGGCCAGGGGGCGCTCATCAACGATAATCCGGCCGTCGTAGTCGGTGATGACACCGGACAGGATCTTCATCAGCGTGCTTTTGCCGGCGCCATTCTCGCCACACAGGGCCAGGAATTCGCCGCGGCGAACGTCGAACGAGACGTCCTCCAGCGCCGTCACGGCGTGAAACCGCTTGGTGACCTGCTCGAACCGAATCAACGGGAGAGGAATGGGGATCACGAAAGAGTCCAGCTGATCAGTCGCTTCCAGACCGAGCCATAGCGCTGTTTCACCACGGGAAACAGGGGGCTGCGGACGAACAGCAGCAGCGCGAATGTGGCGGCGCCTGCCAGGCCGCCTTGCCATTTACCATTCAGCTGCGTGCGACCTTCCATCATCCGTGCTCCCAGGAGTGCCATCATTGTGCCGGACAGCAGTGTAAGATTGATGATCGTGACCCAGCCCAGCGCTCCTGTAAACATTCGTCGAGGAGACGCCGACACCGTGGATTACCGGGTGAACGTCACCGCGAACACGATCAGCACACCGACGATCAATCCCTCATACACATCGGCGCCGGTGGTGATGACGTTGGAAACACCGTCAATCACCACTCTCAGGAACAGCGAGCCCAGCAGTGTGCCGGGGATCGTGCCGACGCCACCCTGCAGGCTGCACCCCCCCACGACGGCTGCCGCGATGGCATTCAATTCATAGGCGCGGCCGGCCGTCTGAGGATCGGCAACGCTGGTCTGGCTGACATACAGGATCCCACCGATTGACGAGAGCAGGGCGCTGATGCAATAGGCCAGCCATTTCAACCGATCAGTCTGGATCCCGCTGAGCCGGGCCGCCGCTTCGTTGCCTCCCAGGGCATACAGGTGCCGGCCGGTCACGGTCTTGCTCAGCAGGACCCACAGGGCCAGTCCGGCAATCGCCACGATCGCTACCAGGTTCCAGGTTGTTCCCGACATGGAACCGGACAGTTCCCGAAATGTCGGGTCAGCGATATTGATCTGGGACTTGGAGCCTCCCAGGACATGGGCGGTGACAGACTCGACAATGGCACGGCTCAGGCTTCTCAGCCCGACCAGAGTTCCCAGCGTCGCGACAAATGGCGGCAGGCCGACTTCGGTGATCAGCCAGGCATGCAGGCTGCCGATCAATAGTCCGATCAGCAACGTTCCGGTGATCGCGGTGAGGATGACTCCCCAGCCGACCGGCTTCGACTGCGCTTCGTGGTCCATCAGTAACATTAGCGTCGCGCAGATGGTTCCGCTGAATGCCACGACGGAACCGGTCGAAAGATCGATTCCCCCCGCAATGATCACCACCGCAGCGCCAAGCGCGAAGATCGCCAATGTTGCAGTCTGCCGGGAAAGCGCAATCGTGCTGCCCTGCCAATTCGCCACGTAATTGTGATTCTTGTCCAGAAACGTTGTCAGCACCAGGACCAGCAGATTGGCGATTAACATCGCAAATTCGTGACGTTGCCAGAAACGAGTTGTGGGCAGGGCAGGACCGGCCATCGGTGCATCCACCATTCTGGAGTGCTGGGCTTTGGAACACGACCGCTTACGAGCCGGTCAGGCTGTACTTGGTCAGCCACTCCTGAAACGCGGGAAGTTCCAGGAACTTGACGTTCTTGTCGAACTGGTCTTCCTTCAGTGGAGATTCGGAATTCGGGACGACCACTTTCAACCCGGTGTCGTAGATGTCGCCGCCGGGTTTCCCATGCTGCGGCAGCATCTTCGCCACAGTCTCCTTGTCGTCTGTGACGAGCGCTTTCAGCAGTCGAACTCCCTGGTAGCCCATTTCAAACGGATTTTGAACGACCATCGCGTCGATCTGTCCATCATTCATGGCCTGGATCGCATCCGGTTCGGCATCGAACACGACAATGGTCAATTCCTTGCGGCGTTTTGCTTCGCGGACGACGTCGACAATGGCCGGCGCGTTATAGGACCAGATTCCGACCAGGGTTTTGACGCTGGGGTGATTGCGAAGCGCATTACGGACATTCTCGCGTGCGGCGGCCTTGTTGATGTCGTCGGCCATGGAATCTTTGGATGTGAACTTCTCGCCAGCACCTTCGGCAAAGCCGCCAATCCGTTCAATGGCATTCTGGGCGCCGGTTCGTCCCACGAAGGTGACATAGTCTCCTCCATCCGGTCGCAATCCCTTGGCACATTTCCCCAGCACCCGGCCTCCGGTCAGGTTATCGGTTCCAATAAAGGCGAACCGGGCATCCGAGAACTGGGCTCGATCCAGGTCTGAATCGATCGTCAGGACCTTGATCCCCTTTTTCTGCAGCGACCGAAGCTCGTGCGCCACAGCCGCATTATTGGCATCGATGGCCGAGACACCGATGGCGGCAATGTCGTTCTGAGTTCCATACTGCTGCAGTCTTTGCAGTTGCCCGTTTGGAGTTCCGTCGTTGACGTCCAGGACGGCTTTCAATCCGGATTCGGCGAGGTTCAATTCGGAGTTGGCGGCGGTCATGCCGGCCCGGCAGGCATCCCAATAGGGGGAATCGCCATTCGTCAGGATGATGATCCGCTTGACGCTGGGGGTTGTCGTGGGTGTGGTTGCATTGCAACCGATGAACCCGGCAACGAGAACCGCCAGCAAGCAGGCGAGATTTCGACGCGGAATGTCGAGTTTCATGAGGGGCCTCAATCAGCAGGAGCAATCTTCCAGATGAGGCTCGACACGATACAGGTCTTGCGCAGCGACGGTCAAGCCGCTGCCATTGAGGTGCTGGCAGACCGCAGGAATTCGTGACCGCTGAATCTGCAGGATCGCTACGATACAATCGTCGCATGAACACTTTGATTCAATCCGCCACCGGGGATCGGCAGGTTCTGGCCCTGCGATTGTTGTTTTCGCGGTTCCCGCTTGAGGAGCAGGAAACGCGCCTGCGCGATGCGCTAATCGCCGCCGAGCGGGGAACGCTGCAGCTGGATCACCTGCTGCTGGCCAAAGCGGGCGAACTTTCCGTGGGTGCGGCACTGGTGATGTTGCAGTCCGACGGGGTGGCGCTCGTCTGGCCTCCGGTCATCAGCTGCGGAGCGACCGATGTGACGGCGGTCGAGGATCGGCTGATGGAAGCGCTCTGTGCGCGGATCGACGACAGCGCGGCCCGGCTGGCGCAGTGTCTGCTGGCGCCGGATGACGAAGTCGAAGCGGCGATCCTTGGTCGGCATGGGTTCGATCGAGCGACAGACATGTTTTTTCTCGCCAGAGCGATCACGGCGTCGGACCTGATTTCTGATCAGATGGCAGGCGATGCTGTCGCAATATCGCGCGAGACTTACGGACCGGAAAACTCGGAACGGTTTGTTCGACTGATTGAAGAAACGTATCGCGGCAGCCTGGACTGTTCGTACTTGAACGGGATCCGCACCGGCAGGGAGGCGATTGCCAGTCACAAGCTGTCAGGAGTCTTCAATCCGGAATGCTGGACTCTTTATTCCATCGACGGTGAAGATGCCGGAGTCATCCTGATTGGAGATCATCCGGATCAGGACGCGGCCGAGCTGGTTTATCTGGGTGTGGCGCCGGGTGCGCGAGGTCAAAAACTGGGGCGTCGAATGCTTCGCGAGAGCTTGAGCAACGCGGCCCGGCGTGGCCGCGGGGTGATGTATTTGGCCGTCGATTGCGAAAACCACTTCGCGAACTCGCTTTACAGCGAATTTGAATTCTCGGAGCTGGCGCGGCGGCGTGTGATGCTGCGATGTCGAGCCGGTTTGGCACGGCAGTAATCCACAGCTTTTGCACAGTGACCGGTGCGCCAGGAATGTCAACGTCACAGCGCGCGGATACTCGAACTCGTCCAAAGACAGGGACTTTCGCGATTGTGTCTGTACGGCTAAAAAAATTTGAGGATGATGTGAACGCCCGAGGTTTGACTCTGGGCTCACGCGAGCTAGGATCGTGCCCACGACGCGACTGGTTCGCGACCCGCGGACTGCTCGTCGCAGTTGCTGTTTACAATCATCAGGTCAAGCCTGACCGTCTTCTCTCGAACTCTGCCATTCGAGCCATCTTTCGTAACACGATGACAACATCGTTTGCGGAATCGTTGTGCGCCGAGTTCGTTGATTGCGGAACCAGGCGGAGTTTGGGGGTAGCAAGATGCAACCCGGCATGACGCCGATGCTGCACGTGGAGACGACATCCACGACTCAAGCGACTTCGGTCGCGGTTTCCCTTGCCGCGCCCGCAGCCATGTCTGAATCCGAACTGGTGACGGCGATCCTGGCGGAACTGCAGGAGTTGCTCGGTGAGAAACGGTACACCCTGTGGATCGAAGGCAAGATCGGCCTGTCGATCTGTGATGACACGCTGACCATCAGCGTGGGAAGTCCGTTCCTGCTGAGCTGGATCCAGAAGCAGTTCAAAGAGACGATGACTCAGGCGGCCCGACACGTCCTGGGGCATTCGGCTCGCGTCGCCTTTACGGTAGATGCCTCGCTGGCAATCGGTCGCGTGGCCACCTCAGTCAATGCGGCTCCCTCCACACCCGCTCGCCCAATGGCGCCGAAGTCGTCGGCCGAATTGCAGGCGGCGCTCGTGGCGGCGGATGCCAGTGGACCGAGTCTCGCAACGACCTCCGCCGGAACCGTGGGGGCCCTCCCGGGATCGCCTTCCCGATCCGCCGGGTCGGGATCTCCGTTGAATGGACTGGCTCGGGGACGCCGTTTGGCGGAATTGAATGACTTCATCCCGGGACCGCAGACCGAACTGGCGCTGACCGCGGCGAAACAGGTCTCCACCGGCCAGGCGACGATGTATAACCCTCTGTATATCCATGGTCCGGTCGGCACGGGGAAGACTCACCTGCTGGAAGGGATCTGCAGGCAGCTGAAGCGAAGCCAGCCGGCGGCGAATGTCATGCTGCTGACTTCGGAGGCATTTGCCAACTACTTCACGCAGGCTCTACGGGATCGCACGCTTCCCAGTTTCCGGCAGCGGTTTCGTGGTGTCGATGTGCTGCTGGTGGACGATGTCGATTTCTTTGAATCGAAGCGGGTCTTCCAGGAAGAGTTCCTGCATACGTTTACGGAGCTTGTTGATCATGGGCGCCAGGTCGTCCTGACCGGCTCGCGACATCCTCGGCTGCTCACCAAGCTGGGGGATGAACTGGCGACCCGCTTCCTGTCAGGACTGGTTTGCCGACTCGAATTGCCCGACACCGAGACACGGTTGTCGATCGTGCAGGCCAAGGCGGCCCGCATGTCCGGCGAGTTTGCGCCCGAGGCGCTGCAGTACGTCGCCCAGCGGTTCCAAAGCAGCGTTCGCGAGCTGGAAGGGGCGCTCAACTGCCTGCAGACGTATTACACCATGTCGCACAAGCGCGTCACGTTGACCCAGGCGCGGCAGATCCTGTCCGACCTGGAGCGGGATTGCCTGCGGATCGTCCGGCTGGCCGATATTGAACGGGTCATCTGCAACCTGTTCGGAGTGAAGCCCAAGGATCTGCAATCGGAAAGCCGGGTTCGTACTGTCAGCCAGCCGCGCATGCTCGCGATGTTCCTGGCTCGCAAGCATACCCAATCGGCTTATACGGAGATCGGTCAGCATTTCGGTGGGCGCAATCACAGCACGGTGATGTCGGCCGAGCGCAAGGTACAGCAATGGCTGGATGAGAACTCGACAATTCAAGTCGCATCGCAGACCTGGACCATTGGGGAAATCCTGTCGACGATCGAACAGCAACTGCTGGCTGGCTGATCCGACCGTTTTGCTGGCAGCGTGAAAATGAGAGAACCCTCGAAGACCGTGATGGTCTTCGAGGGTTTCGTTTTGAACCGATCGTCGTCCGCGAATCAGACTGTCACTCGGCTTTCAGGACCACGAAGAACTTCCGACCGTCGGACGATCGGACGTTCAGCACCAAGCCATCCCCTTTCGCGAACTGATCCCGTGCCTTTTCGTATTCCTCGACGGAGGTAACAGGCTGACCACCCGCCTTTTCAATCACGTCACCCGCTTTCAGGCCCGAGACCTGTGCCGGGCTTCCCTCCTGGACACCGCTGATCACCAATCCCGTTGTCGCGTTGATCCCGAACTGGCGAGCGAGGTCTTTGGTCAGCGGGCGAACTTCCAGACCCAGCGAATCAGACTTGGCTCCGCTTGGAGTCTGAACTTCCTCATCGCTGGAGGCCGCCGTCAGGTTCTTGGGCATTTCGGCGATTGTCACTGTCAGGGTTTGCTGCTTCCCATTCCTCGAGATCAACATCGGATAGGGCTTTCCAATCGCCAGTTGTTCCACCGTCCCCTGCAACGACGTTGGATCGTTAATGGGATGATCATTGAACTTCAAGATCAGGTCACCAGGCTCCAGACCAGCCTGAGCTGCTGGCGAATTTGGCAGGACTGACCGAACCAGCGCTCCTTCGCGAACCTTGAGATTGAACTGCTTCGCCACATCAGCATCGACCGACTGGATCTTGGTACCGATGTAGCCGCGTGTCACTTCTCCATGGGCGATCAGTTTCTGACTGACCCAGCTGGCAATGTGAGTCGGGATGGCAAACCCGATGCCGTCGTATCCACCGCTTTCGGTCGCGATGGCCGTGTTGATGCCGATCACTTCGCCGCGCAGGTTGATCAGCGGGCCGCCGCTGTTGCCAGGATTGATCGCCGCGTCGGTCTGCAGGAAGTCAGCGCGTTCGGTGATCCGATTGCTGCGTCCCTTGGCACTGATGATCCCCGCCGTGACCGACATGTCCAGACCAAACGGGCTGCCGATGGCCAGGACCCAGTCACCCACCTGAGTCGCGTGACTGTCGCCCATTCGCAACGGCTTCAAGCCCGTCGCGTCCACTCGGACGATGGCGACATCGGTCCGTGGATCCGTTTTCACCTCCGTGGCGAGCAACTCGCGTCCGTCATGCAGTCGGACTTTGACTTCGTCGGCGCCATTCACCACGTGATTGTTGGTGAGGATGATGCCGTTGGCGTCGATGATGAAGCCCGATCCCATTCCCCGCCGTTGTGGCGCCGCCCGTCCGCGTCCCCGATTGCGGAGCATGTCATCCAGGCGCGGATCGTTGCCGAAGAATTCGCGCAGCGGAGCAGGAAGTTCGTCATTCAGCTGAGGATTTCGATTCTGCACCTGTCGCGATCGTGTCACGGTTTCGATGGAGACGATGCTGGGCATCGCCTCGGCGGCCACCGTGCGAAAGGCCGCAGAGAGTTCGTCGGCCTTCGGGGCGGGCGGAATGGCGCCGGCCTCGTGACGCTGTGACCAGGTCATCGCGCCCACCATGAGCGCGCCTCCCGCCATGAACACCATCAGATTCTGACGTATGGACGTACCAGTCGACATGTTTCTTACTCCTTCTTAATGGAACGAGCCGCGCGCGAATGGCTGACGTCGTGGGTCGCCGAAGCTCGATACTATCCTACCCGACAAGGCAAGCACCCCGGCCAAATCTGGCTGCACGCCCCCCTTGTCACTCAAAAACTGCCGTCGGATCACTTACGTGGATCTGCATCGCCGTGTTGGAAAAAACCAGCGGCCGTCCGTTGGCTCCTGAGCGGTTGCCCGATTGACACCTTTGTGTTCACAAAATATAGAAGTAAACGTAGCTGCTGGTTCGTCATTGGTTTCCCGTCCATCCTCCTTTCCTGAGCAGCCATCCTGGCTCGAGTTCCCGAAGGTCTACTGCATGGCTGAACAGCCCGGACTGGCCGAACTTGCTGAAACGCTCGGCTTTTGCGAGCAGGCATTGCAATATCAGTTCCACGATCAGGAACTGCTGCTGCGATGCCTGACGCACGCTTCCATTGCCAGGATCCGCCTGGATTCCAATGAGCGATTGGAATTCCTGGGGGATGCGATCCTGGGGGCCATCGTGTGCGACCAGTTGTTCGGCATGTATCCCGACAAAACCGAAGGGGAACTGACGCGAGTCAAGTCGGTCGTGGTCAGTCGAACGACGTGTGCGAAGATCAGCGCCGACCTGGGTCTGGAGCGCTGTCTGCAACTGGGGAAGGGGCTGGCCGATCACGAATCGATTCCCCTGTCGATCATGGCGGCGGTCTTTGAGTCACTCGTTGCTGGTGTCTATCTGGACGGGGGCTTCGATGCGGTCAGCGTCCTGGTTCGTCGCGTGATGATTCCCGAGATCGAACGCACGGTCGAAACGAGTCACGGGAAGAACTACAAGAGCCTGCTTCAACAGTTGTCTCAAAAGAGCTGTCGTGGCATGCCGAACTACGACCTGATGGACGAGAAGGGGCCGGATCATTCCAAGTGCTTCAAGATCTCGGTCCGGATTGGCGCGGATCAGTTCGTCGCGGCGTGGGGTCCGAACAAGAAAGAGGCCGAGCAGCGAGCCGCGCAGAATGCCTGGTGCCAGATCCAGGGGCAAGACGCGCCGAATGCCGCCGACATGTAGTCGACGGCCAGTCCTTCAGAAGCGAGTACTGGCGCCGATCGGTATCTGATTGAAGACAAAGAAAAGGAAAGAGGCGGGTGGTAAGCCACTCGCCTCTTCCTTCGTTGTAGCAATCGAGTTCAGACCTTCGCGGTCAGAGCTCAGGGAGCCGGCGGAGCGGCCTTCTTCTTCGCGACCTTCTTGGCAGCCTTCTTGGCTGGCGCCTTCTTGGCTGGTGCTGCCTTCTTCGCGACCTTCTTAACGGCCTTCTTCGCTGCTGCCTTCTTCTTGGCCACTGTAAGCCTCCTTCCAAGAGTCTTTCGTGACTGTCGTTGCCGTTGGCACACCGGGCTCAGCAATCGGCAGGACAAGTCACCATCCGAATCCATTCGACCTGTCAACCTTGACAAGCCGAGTGACAGTCCATTGGGGGCTGTCGAGTGCATCATGAATCGCGGCAGCAATTCGTATGACGTTGACTTGACAGCATGTGATCCAAATGTCCTGACACCAAACTGGGCGTCATCCTACGAATTTCATGAAATACTTCAAGCCAATTCCATGCAATGAAGAAGAGAAAAATCACGTTTTGTAAAAGTTTGCGCGTCATCGCGCATCACGTGCCGATCAATCACACGTGTCGTCGCACCGTGTGGATGTGGTTCACTGAAGTGACATCACTCCTCATCACAGCATGACATCACGCAGCACGAAGAACATTCGATGATGATATTCACCTGGCTGCGCAGCCTGGCGTGTCGAACACGATGCGCATCAGCTTCCAACAGCGGGACAGCATGGATGATCACTGGTGGTTCGTGTCTTCGTTGCGATAGGAAAATGCCTGAAAACAAGGCGTTTTCGTGATGTTCGCGCGATGTCTACTGGTCCGCGTGCATGACGCGCTGCACATTGTCATGCACGAGAAGTCGATGTCGCCGCGCAGCGCTCAGGCATGTCAGGATGATGTCGTGGCATCGAGATCGCGCAACACGCCAAGCATGTACTGCAGGCTCTCACGCGCGATGAACTCGGCGCCGGGTTTGTAGTCGAACACTTCGACCGAGACCCATCCGTCGTATCCACTCTGACGCAGCGCTTGAAGAATCGGATGATAGTCGGTGCGACCCATTCCTGGTCCCAGCAGGTTGTCATCGTTCACGTGAAAGTGCTTGGTTTCCGCGGAATACTGATGAATCAACTCGGGAATCGATGTCGATTCGCTGAGCATCGCCTTCACATCCTGATGGAGTGCGAAGTGAGGATGATCAACACGCTTCATCAGATCCACCGCATCGGCACAGGTGTTGACGAAGTTCGTTTCCTTCGGTGTCAGTGGCTCCATCGCAATGGTCACATTGCGATCGGCCAGCACGGGGGTCACCGCGCGGAAGACTTCGGCCGCATTGTCATAGGCCTCTTCGCGCGAGACACCGGGTTGCAGGTTGCGCTGCGACGGCGATCCGAACACCATGATTGTTCCACCAAGATCCGCGCAGGCATTTGCCAGATCCCGGATGTACTGTGCCGTGGCGCGGCGGACACCGACATCGGCAGTCGTCAGATGAAAGCCTTCCGTCTTGGCCAGTAGCCAGTGCAGGCCGAAGATCGTCAGTCCATGGGCCTCCGCAATGGACTTGAGCTCACGCCGCCGCTCGGCGCTCACCTCGGTAATGCGGTTGGCCAGCGTGAACGGGGCCAGCTCGATCCCCGTGTAACCGATCGTTGCGATCGCCTGGCATTGCCGCTCCCATTCCCAGCCTTCAAACAGCTCCTGACAGATCGCAAACTTCATTCGGCACTCCCCTGACATGGCGCACTGAAACCGTTCTCGTTCCATTCTAAGGGATATCGTGAGCACTTTCCGCGAGCCTGTCGAGCAATGTGCGATCCTGCCTGATTTCGGGAAGTCCCCTCAAACTCATTCGAGCGACCTCGCGGAAACGGCAATTGCCGCTCCTGTTGGTTGCCGACAAAAGAATGCGGCCAAGGGGGGGGGGGGGGCTCATTCCCTGACGAATGACTCAAGCGGCGTGGGATCCTGGATCAAAGTGATGCGCGGAGGACCGGATCGCAGGCGGCGGAATTGATCAGTTGAGCCACATCTGCAGGATGCCAGAGTTCCCATCGTCCATTCAGGCCGATGGTGTTCGGGCCGAGTTCCACCACGCCGCCGCGAGTGGCTGGCAGGCGGCCAGCGGGAAGATGTTGATGCAGATAGATCTTGACGATCCCCGCGTTCCATCGATATCGAGGTGGCTCGTAGTGCGCGCCGCGGATCTGGGACCAGCGAATCGCGATCAGGCTGGGGCACCGACGACCGTTCACCTTGAGTATCAGGCCGCGGCGTGAAATCCCGACGGCAAATCCACCAGGACGCCACTCCAGCAATGCATATCCAGCGAAAAGTATTCCTGCCAGGATGAGCAGCGCGCCTCCCGCCAACAGCACTCGAACGACTCGCCAGTCGCTGCGCGACAACACCGGGCCGGCCCCCAGCCAGGGAAGAACGACACCCATGGCGATGATCAGGCACCCGATGGTGATTCGCATCACCTGCAGCCACCAGATCTGTCGCGCCAGAACCCGCATCGCATCACGCCTCAGTTCTTCACGGTGTCTGGCAGTCGGATGGAAGGCCCCGGGCGGCTATGAACGGCGCTGCTTGCACTTCAGGTAGTAACCCTGGATCTCCGGAACGCAGGAGCGGCCATTGGGAGCGGTGGTTGTGCATCGCGCCTCGGCAGATTGAGCCCGTAACACCGCCGCACGCGTGCGAACAACGCCCCCTTCGTCAATGTCTTGTTCGATTTCGTCCCGGGTCAGCCCGAAGCAGGCGCATACGGGGGCATCCAGGTCCTTGATGGGAATCGGTGACGAAAAGACCTGTCGGTGCACGATTCCACCGAAATCATCGTAGTAGGCCACGTCACACTGGCTGTCGGGGCAGAAGTAGGCCGATTCCGCGAGCGACTGGCGCTGCTCGAGGCTCAGTTGAGCCGCCAGTGTCTGCGGACCGACGGAATGTCCCAGGGAACCGCAACGCGGACAGCGACTGTCGACCTGGTCGGGTTCCCGAACAAATGCCTTGTTCATCACACGGACCCTGGCTGATGGCTCGGAGGGAAGATGCCGCAAACCACATGTTCGGCCGCTCGCACTCGTTCGTCAAACCACATTCCAGGAGAAGTCTCTGGCGCGGGAATGACAATCGGGGGAGTCGGACGACTCCCCCGATTGCCTGAGACTTCCTGGTCACCGCGAACATCCGCGATCGCGATCGTTTCAACGCGAAACAATCACGAGACGGATTTCACGGTGATCTTTTGAGCGGTGATGGGTTTGAGTTTCGGCAGCGTAATGGACAGGACGCCGTCTTTGAACGTGGCCTCGGCCTGCGTTCCATCGACTTCGGCGGGCAGAGTGACCGTTCGTTCAAACCGGCCGAATCGGCGCTCCACGGAATGGAACTGATGGTCATTCACGACGCGCTCGTCCTTCTTCTCACCACTGACACGCAGTGTGTCCGCCTGGACTTCGACATCCAGCTCTTCCTGCTTCACCCCGGGAAGTTCGGCCGAAATGTGCACGGTCGAATCCGTTTCGCTGACATCCAGGCGCGGCCAGGAGGTCGACGGGCTTCCAGCAACGGCAATCGCCGGTCCGAAAAAGCCGTTGATCAACCGATTCAGTTCGTCGCTGGAATTCCTGTGGCTTCGGGTCATAAACATGGTGGACTCCTGAAAGGTGAGAACGAGGACTCGACTCCGGCGGCCCATCCGACGGTCATCGAAGTCCATGTTGGAAAGAGAATGACGCAACACATCTCCACAAAACCACTTGGAGTGATCTATGAGTGACTTGTGCGGTCTGTTCGTCAGCAACCCCGCGATCTCGATGAGCTCGATCCGATTTCGTGGCTGCGTGCGTTTTCAAGTATGCAACGGGCGTGCCAGATGCAGGTTTGATGAATTTGTATGTCCGTAAGATGTTTGTTATCAATTGGTTATTTATTGTTGTGCCATAATGGCGTGTTTTTGGTGTGTGCGAGTAATCGCTGAAAAGATGCCGAAATGGCTGGTTTCGACTGTCTGTTCCGATTGGAAAGCTGCGCGGTGCCAAAATGGCATTGTCTGTGGTTCAACTAGGTAAACTTGGGTGCCTGACGTGCCCTTCTTTGAATCGATTGAATGCCTGCCGGTCGAATCACCGATGACAAGGCTGCAACGGGGCAATTTCGGCGACACAGAACCAGCAGAGGGAGCGACCGCTGGTTGGAAAAGTCGCCTTGAACCATCCCTTCACCTGGCGGTCTCCCAAGAACTGCGTTCTCGAGCCATGTCGATTCAGTTTGCAGGCTCAAAGTCGAGCGATGACCGCCGTCGGCGTCGTCTGGTCGTCAATGTGGACGATCCGGACGCGGATGATGCGGCTGTCGGGGAAGGTCTGCCTGGAAGCGGGGTCGCATCGGAACTGGTGGCGTCCGCCGCCGCGGCGCCCTGGGTTCCTGTCTACGAATGGCGTCTTTGGACGTATGCCGTCCTGATGGCACTATTCGTCTCGGCCGCGGCGTTCGCTTTGACGATGCCGAACGCGTTTCGTCCGGAACTGGGGCCTTTGACGCGACATCTGCTGCAGGGAGATCGGCCGGTTTTGGCCGTTTTGATCCAGACCACGTTCTGTTTTCTGGCCGCTGAATTGGCGATCCTGATCGGCTGGTACCGGGCTCAATGCAAGCTGGACTTCCGGGGACACTATCGAGTCTGGCCCTGGGCCACGGCATTGTTTGCGGTGGCGGCGATCTGTTCGGCGACGAATCTTCATGGATTGGTGGGCGAGATCGTGGAGCGGACGGGTCTGATTCCGTGGCGCGCCCGTGTCGTCAGCTGGATGTTGCCGGCGAGTCTGGCGGCGCTGCCGCTGGTGCTGCTGCTGGACCGCGACGTCCGTCGCAGTCGGTCAAGCCTGTACACCCTGCGTGTGGCGTGGCTGCTGGCGGTCACTTCCGCCTGGTTGGAACTGTTTGCGACCGACCTGCACTCGTGGGACTGGGTCGGCCCCGCGCGCCTCATTCTTCCGATGTACGCGATGGCGACCGTGTTCGTGGGTCTGTGGCTCCATGCACGCGTCGTTGCCTACATCTGTCCTGATCCTCCCGACGCCCCCTCCACGACCGCCTTGTCGCAGTTGATGTCGGGATGCCGGTGGCTCGCCTCGAAATTCGTGTTTCGTCGCGCTGCGGCGGTTCCCGTTGCCGAGGTGGAAGCTGAAGCCAAACCCAAGCGATCGCGGAAAAAAGCGACGACCGAAGAGGAAGAAGAGGCCGCGCCAAAGCGCAAGAAACGAGCTCCCGCCAAGCGGACGACAAAGCCGCGGACCAAGGCGAAAGCGGCTGAGGTGGAAGAGGAGGAAGTCGAAGACGAAGCCGCGGGCTATGAATCCGATGGCGCTGCGGAGTACGACGGCGCTGCAGATTCGGTCACTCCTGAGGCCGAGGCCGAATCGAATGAATGGGAGGAAGAAGAAGTTGTCGAGGAAGCCGCTCCGCCTCCCCCCCCGCCGCAACCAACCTCTCGTTCGACCCGCGACACTCAGCAACGTCAGGAGACCTCGGGCAAGAAGGGGGCTTCATCAAAGTACGTGGAACCCGAACCCGAGCCGGAACCAGAACCTGAACAGGAAGAGTTTGAGGACGATGAGAGTTCCGAAGACGCCATCCTGCGTCGTGACAGTGGCATGAGTGCTGACCAGATGAAAGGGCTCAGCAAGCGGCAAAAACGAGAACTGCGACGCCAGCAACAGCAACGCAATCAGCGTCGTTAGTTAGAGCAACCCACGCAGCCACGTTCGTTCAGGCATAGATTTCCGTGCCGAGCGGTCGATTCGGTTCCGGCTGAGACGGCATCCACTGACCTGAGGGAAGTCGGGCGGGGAGTGGACGCAGGCAGATGTAGGCGATCCATCCGAACCATCCACAGGTTCCCACCAGCAGTGGCCAGGCCCAGCCAGTTCTTCCGAACACATCCCGTTCACGGCGGAGGCACGCCCAGCCTGACACCAAGCCAACGAGAAGTGATCCGACGATCCAGGCCATCAGATCGCTGGCAAGTTCCGCGAAGCGGGCTGAATAGGAGTGCGCCTTCCACACGCGCCCCGATTCGTCGGCGGGGGCGATCAGCAAGGTCCCCAGTGCTGCAATCGGGGCTGGCACACACACGGCCAGCGCGATTCCCGCATACGGGCCAGGGAAACTGGTGCCGCGATCCAGCGTCAATTCTTCCTGCTGTTCCACCTGACCATCGGCGCCCAGCCAGGAAACCTTGTAATGCTGTTGGTTTCTACCCCGACGTGATGATGCGAATTGGTGGATGAAGGCTCGTTTGCCCCCCTTCAGTTCATAGTACGATTCATAGCCGTTCGGTTGCCTCGGAGCGTCAAAAGGAATTGATTCCAGGCTGCCGGTCTCCGGATCGATGATTGAGATGCCGGTATCGGTTCGGCTGAGCAGACGCAGGGTGGACTTGCCATCCTTCAAGACATGCTCCTTGGCAATGTTGTGAAGTTCAGGTTGATTCTGCAGTAGCGGACGAACGGCGCGCTGTCCCAGCAGGATCTCGTAGACGGTCCCGCGGGAAAGAATCCAGACCGCATCGGGCGCGACGTTGGCGAGGTGCGAATACTGCGCCTCAAGGTTCTCGGCATCCGGCTCGTGCGCGAACGAATACGCATACGGGTACTGAGCGGCGGCGACGCTTCCTGAGAACGCGGTGTGTCCGCTGGGAGTGATCTCGAACGACTCATCGATGCCTGGTGGCTGTGCTGAGAATCCGTGGATGCCCAGGTATCCCACCAACTGATGCGTCATCTTGTCGTAACCGACGAAATAGGCCGAGTTCTGGCGATCGGGGATGGAAATCAGGTACCAGAATGTCGCAGGCTTCTGGAAATCGTGATACGACACCAGGCGGTAGTCCCACGTCATTGGGGGGCGACCATCCAGTTCCATCAGATCGATTCCCGAGGCGAATCGACGCGGAAGTCCGAGTGTGTCTGGAATTCGCGTCCCATCCAGCTTGCGAAACTCCCGGCCGACCCCCTTCGTATAGCCCTGAATCACGGCTTCACCTTCTTCAGTCAAGACCAGGACTTCGTATTGAAGTGAGTCGGGCCAGGCTTGCTGCAAGACGGCAACTCCCCAGGCTGTGACAACGGCATGCACGACGGCAAAGCCGATCGTCAGCCACAGGAACAGCACCATGGAAACCGGCCAGGATCGGGACATTGCATGTTTTCCAGGCGACAGGGTTGGCATTGATGTGAGGCCCGCAGGATTCAGGGAAACTCGCGCCGTTCGGCGGTGTCGAGGATCAGGACTGTCAGGCAGGCCATGAGTCCGGCAAAACCGGCGACGTTGAACAGCAACCAGACAGGGGCGAACTTCCACGCGAGCGAGACGACGATCGCGGTGATCAGCGGCCAGGTGCGGGAGCCGAACCAGGCGGCGGTTCTCAAGCCCGTGAGAAACGCCCCCAGGTAGCAGACCAGCGCAATGGCCACGTCCTTCCACCAGGGAAGCGTCATGTTCCAGTAAAAGGGGCTGGAGTGTGTTCCCGGCATCGCGGCCCACAGGCAATAGACAAGCAGGGGCAGGGCACTGGTTCCGAACACCAGCAGGGAGCCAGCCAGCATCTTCCCAAGAAAGATCTGCGAACGATCCATGGGGCGATGCAATAGCAGCAGGGTTGTCTGCCTCCACGATTCCCACATGGTCTGATGCAGTCCAATCACGATCGCGGCGAGAATGGCGGTTCCCGCGAACATCGTCTCGCGATTGACGTTCAGCAGCGGAATCTCCAGCCCGCGCCCGGACATCAGCACCGGAATCAGCGGCAGGTCCATCCCCTCACCGAGGAAATGGATCTGCGCCAGCAATGCCAGGCCGGCATACAGACTGCATTCACGCAGTTCTTTCAGCAGCAGCGCCATCCGCACGATGGGTCTCCCGAGCAAAAAGGGGCAGGGAACGCCTGGTTCCCCGCGTGTATTCGATGAAGGCGTCTTCCAGGTTCAGATCCACGACATCGGTCCAGCGTGGTTCGAGGGAATCGGCGACCGCCTGTTGAGGCGCACCCCAGTTCACCACGACCAGTTCCAGTTCCAACCCCACGCGCCGCCAGCTGACAAGACCATCGCAGCCGGGAAAATCCGGTGGTTCTCCGTCAAAACCGAGGACCACCTTACGGACGGATTCTCGAAAGGTTTCCGTCGGGCAATCGACCCGCAGCACGCCGTCGACCATGATCCCAATTCGCGACGCCACCCGCTCGACATCCCCCAGCACGTGCGAGCTGAAAAAGATCGTCCGGCCCCGGCTTTGAATCAGCTGGATTAATGCCTCAAGAAAATCTCGTCGCACCACGGTGTCCAGACCCAGCGTGGGATCATCCAAGATTAGCAGTTCGGGATCGGGCGCCATGGCCAGCGCCAGGGAAACCTGGGCCTGCTGCCCGCGCGACAGACGGCCGCATTTTTGTTTTCGCGACAGCTCGAAGTGGTCCAGTACCTGTTCGACCAACCCCTGGTCCCAGGTCGTATAGAAGGGGCGTACGAACTGGACGATCTGGCCGATCGTCATCCAGGAGTAGAGCGGATGACCCTCGGCCATGTACGCAATTCGTGAGCGGGTCTGCGGTGACAGCGAGGCGACATCGTCGCCCAGCAGCAGCACCCGCCCTGCATCCGGATGCGCCATCCCGGTCAGCATCTTGATCGTGGTCGACTTCCCCGCGCCATTGCGTCCGAGAAAGCCGTAGACACACCCGGTGGGAACCTTCAGGTTCAAGTCCCGAACAGCCCACTTCGTTCCGTACGCCTTGGAAAGACGTTCGATGACGATGGCATCGGGAGCAGGCGCTTCAGACATGACTTCCTGCCTCAACAGATGGAACTAATCCGGTGATTCACTCGATTGATGAAAACGTGTTCGCCACCCCGCCTGTCAATCTGCTAGGCCTGCCACTGCACCTGGCCAATTCGATCCTGAACAAGACCCCGGACGTCGTCCGCGGTGAAGCCCAGCAGCACCGCTTCGGTGAAGAAGGCGTCCAGGAGTGTCGTCAATCGCTCACGACGGGCCTTCCGGGTCAGGTCCGATCCGGGCGGAGCGACAAACACCCCCAGGCCGTGACGAGTCACAAGCACCCCGTCCCGTTCCAGTTCGGTATAGACCTTGGCGACAGTGTTCGGATTGATCACCAGTCGCCGTGACAGGTCGCGAACCGAAGGGAGCCGCTCGTTCGGCTTGAGCCGACCCCGGGCAATTGCGGATCGGATCTGCTCGGCAAGCTGCCGGTAAATGGGCGTTCGGCTGGCGGAATCGACGCTGAAGTCCATGACACTGATTCCTTCTGTACTACGACATATAGTACAGTAAGAGCACCGAGTGTCAACGGGATTTTTTCAAAAGGGTGTGACCGGCATCCCGCCAGGATTCAGGCGGCAGTTTGGGGGCTGGGGACATATGGGTAAAGGCGTTTGTTTTCGTGTTCGATTCGGAACTGCTGGTAGGGATCCCAATCTCCGTTGACGTGGATCGTTCGAAGTTCAAGGACGGCTTGTGCGCCGGGGGTCTTCCATCGCATTCCCGTCCGTTCCATCCGATCTTTGACGATGTGTCGGCACGCCCCTTCGATCACTCCTGTGGCGATGGGGTACCCGGCAGCAAGGTATTCGTCGTATTTCATGCGATGTTGATTTTCTTCCATAAAACGGGTCAGCAGCCGGAGATTCTTCTTCGCTGTCCCCTTGAGTTTTTTCCGTGTTCCCTCCGCACGAAGCGAGGAGACCACGGACTTCACTTTGCCTTGAAGAATTCGAAGCATGTAGTGGCGGACAACCTTGGACGCCTTGTCGCTTCCCTCTTCGTGGAACAGGTGGGCGGCCTGCCAAAGGCGAGGCGCAACATGCAGCAGATCCAGAATGTCGATGGTGTCCGAATCGACAGGGAGATACTTCAGGCGATCCGTCTCCAGGGAATGTTGACCCTCCGTCAGATTCAGGAGCTTCTGTCCGGGTTTGCGTCGAGCAGCGACCTCCTTCGCCAGCTGTTCGAAGACGTCACGCTGACCATTGATTTCTTCGCATTCGCCGCTGGCATGAATGACGTCGTGAGTCAGACGGGTCCAGTATCGCCTGGATATCGACGGGGGAGGCGTTCGGGTCGGACGGTCCGGATCCCGAAAAAGTGTGGCCACAAGTTCCTCGGGAGTTCGTCTGTTCCGGTCAACCGAGTAGACGCAACCGACGGTGGCGAATCGTTTCTTGTTCTTCTTCTGCCCCTTTGTCAGATGAGCTCCGGCAATTGCCACGTTGGCCGGTCGGACAATGGGAATCCCCTTGTTATCCTCCGTCGCCACCAGCAACTCCCCCTCCTGTTTGGGGTCGGGCGGCGGCTGCTGGGCCCGAAACGTCCTCGCAGCGTCCGCCATTCGCTGTGAGCCACGCTCCAGCGTATCCACGGACTGCTGAATCCCCAGAATCGATTGAATGATGTTCCGGGCGGCGCCAAACGACTGATCGATTCCCAGTAGCTGATTCCATTCCTGGAGCAGATAGGAGACGTCACTCTCGGGAAGCTGCAGCCGTTGATCGACCGGAGTAAATACAATCGCCTTCCGTTCCCCTTCGCCGTAGACGCATCGTGAGAGAAAGAACTCACCGAAGACGGTCAACAACCGCCGCCGGCGTTCACCGGCAAGACGCTTGACGATTCGCGGCTCCGAACCGTCCGAGCGTTCCAGTGTCACTTCAGGTCCCATGTCGCCGTTGCCCATGGCGTTGAGAAACGCACCTAACAGATGGTGTCCCAGTTCCAGCAGACCGTGAAACAATTTGCGTTCCACCACGTCCTCTGAAGTGGACTGATTGACCGCCAAATTCATCCACTGCACCAAGTTATTCCATTCCGCCAATGCCCCATCGATATTGAGTTCCACCGTAGATTTCGCCAACATGACCAAGCCTCCTTGCAAGGAATCGCGAATCTTGTCAACAACTCGTTTTTCCCCAAGGAGGCACTTTCTTGCTATCCCAATTTGCCCAAATTCCTGGCGGGATGCCGGTCACACCCTTTTCAAAAAGGGAAAAGCCGCGGCAGGAAAGACATTTTTCCAAGTTTTCGTGCTGTTCTTCACGCGCCATGCCTGGGGCATGTTGAAATCACACGATCTCGCCATAAGGGAGCCATTGTGGCGCCCTGGCCACGCGGCATCACGACGTGAACTGGCCTGTGCGTCGGAATCCCCATCGCTATGATCAGGGTCGGAGTCGGGGATTCCGCGTCGTCCCACCCCCGCTCATTTTCCCGATTTCGAATTGGATTTGCCGGTTTTGGGTTTGTCGGCAGGCTTCTTCGGGGCGAGCGACTGTTTCAGCTTTTCGTTATTGCGTTTCATGGTCTCCTGGATTTGACGCTCCGGAGAGAGTTTGCTGATCCGCTTGCGAAAGGCCTCTTCTTCCCGTCGTTCCCTGGCCTGTGCTTCGTTCTCTTTCGCCTCGGCCAGTTGCTCTTCACTCCGTTCGTCGACCGTCACCGACCTGGCGACGGCAGTTTTGGGGATCAGTAGTAATCCTTCGCCCACATCCCGTTTGATGCCCGCCGCCGCATAATGAGTTGAGGACTGGGCGATGGCCACAATCGGTTGAGTCGTCGCGGGAGCGGATTTTCCAATCGACGTGAACGACTGCTGAGACGGGACACACACTTCAAATGTTGCGGATCCGCCGTCGGTGACGGGCTTGAGCGTCAGTTCCAATCGTTCATGCAGCGGGATCGGCTTGAAAACGGCGCCGGTCGTTTTGGGAGTTCGCGCCGCATCGTCACGCTTCCGTTCTTCCGACGATGCGTTCAGGTCATTGTGAGCCCCGCCCGTCATCAAGACCTGGTCAAGGACCGCTCCAGAAGTGGCATAGACCGAGACCCGGGCTTCTTTGACATCCCAGAACGAGCCGTGCAGATACAGGGACGCGTAGATCACGTCTCCAGGCTCGAGCCGTTTGACATACGCGATCGATCCCTGCGGCGCGGCGTGCATCAGTTGTGTGGCGACCAGGTACTTGTCTGCGTCCACATTTCGCTGGGATCCGGGATCGAAGGCCTCATTGATTCCGCGGACCATGGCTCGCGTGGCGGCATTATTGGCGTCAATCGGCCGCATTTCGGCATGAGTGACCACCATCACATGTTCGAGAGGTTGAGTGCCCGTGTAGGAGATGCGTGCCATCGTCGCACCGACCCGCAGTCGCGATCCCTTTCGGCCAGGCGCGTATACCCCGACCTCGTCCTGGGTCTGATCGATGACCAGCGGCAGAGGGCGTTTGCTGACATTGGGTCCCAGCATCGCGCGATACTGGCGATCGACCAGTCGGGCAATTTCGCTGGATGCCTGCCGCAGGGCCATTTGATTGAGATACGATCCCGTCTGGCTCTTGCGGTAGTGGTCAATCAGTCCGACCATTCCGCCGGGGGGATCGCCATCGACCAGGTCTCGGTACCCCGGTTGGCGTCCGAGGATCGTCTTCAGGAACAGGCTGGCGTTCGTGACCTTCCACGCCGCGGGAAGTTCCTTGATCGCCTGCTGCTCATTTCCGAGGTTCTTCAGGAATCGGTCGAGCAGGATGTCCTGGGCCATGATGGCCTGCGCCAGCGCGAATCGATCCGACTGAGGCGGCCGCGACAACGACCTGTTCACGCACTCAAAATGCTGCGACACATCCTGCGGAGCGATCAAGACCCGGTTGTGATAAAACTTCCCCTGGATCGCTGCCTGCCACAAATCAAGATCTTCGCGGTCGATCGAAACGGCGTCTTGTCCCCGGGCGGTGCAGCAGATCAGCAGCAGGAAAAGCAGGATCGGGGAATGCATCAAGCCAGGTCGTCCGGGCCTTGCTGAAGAACTCGTCGGCAGACACGAGCACATGACGACGATTGTGCCTGTTTCACAATGACTGGCGCCGCGCAACATGGGGTATGAAGTTCCACTTGAGTAGTTTCAGGCGAGCGGCGCCATTGTCATTCGGGCCGGCCCTGAGTTCGCAGCCCATTTTCACCAGTCACCACGGGGAAGCAATCCCGGGTGGAATCGGCGTCATGGTTTTCGGGCGTAATCGCCGAATTAAGCTGCAGCGTCATTGTCACGCGGAATTGTCTTTCAGTGATCTTCAGCCTAACATCGCATCAATATTGTTTGATGCCCCCTGCCATTTGCGTAAGCCAAACTCCGCCATGACAACTCTGTCGATTGTACAGGATCCCGGTCGACGGCGAGTTCTTTCATCCCTCACGGCGGGAGTGTTGGGAGCGAGCCTGCCGCAATGGCTTCAACTGCAATCTCTCGCAAAGGAGGAGGTGAACCGTCCGCGAGCGCGGAATGTGCTGGTCATTTATGAAGAGGGTGGCATCAGTCAGATGGATACTTGGGATCCCAAGCCGGATGCCCCGGTCGACCACCGAACCCCGTACCTGCCAATTTCGACGAATGTTCCGGGGATCCAGTTTTCCTCACTCATGCCACAGGTTGCCCAGCACGCGGACAAACTGAGCGTGGTCCGGTCGATGACGACGACGAAAGTCGCAGGCCACATTGAAGGTTGCCTGGAATTTCTGAAAGGGTATCGATTCGATTCCCCCAGTTATCGCGGTGCAACGCTCAGTTCTCATCGATTTCCGGATATTGGATCCGTCGTGGCGGACCAGTTGGGGACCGATTGTCCGACGCTGCCTCCGTACATATTCTGCCCGGGGGCGAACCTGCCGAACTTCGTCAACAATCCCGGCTTCCTTCATCGCAGTCGCGCCGCGTGGAAATTGGGGACTCGCAGCCTGGGCGAAGACGTTGCCGCCCCCGATTGGCGGGTGAAGTCGCTGGATCTGCTTCCGGGTTCGCATCGCAGACGGATTCTTGGCCGACAGGGACTGTTGCGGATTCTGGAGCAATCGCAGGCAAGTCATGATGCAGCGGACGCTTTATCGCAGCACTATCACCGCGCCTTTGACCTGCTGACCAGTTCCCAGATGCAGTCGGTGCTTTCATTCAGGGATGAACCTGAAAAGGTGATGGATCGCTACGGACGCGATCATCGAGGGATGTGCTATCTGCTGGGCCGAAAGTTAATCGAAGCAGGCGTCCGGTTCGTCACCGTGACGGTGATTCAACCATCTCAGATGGTCGGCCGTCCCAACCATGGCGAGCCCAATGGAGCGTTCTTGAACTGGGATCATCACGAGGGAATCTATCGCAACGGTCCCTGCGGCGGTCCGCAGGCGATGAGCAACGGTGAGCGGTACGGTTTGCCCCATGCGGTCATGATGCCCAGCTACGATCGCTCGGTCAGTGCGCTGCTGGAGGACATGCAACAGCGCGGACTGCTTGAGGAAACTCTTGTCTGCCTGATTACTGAAATGGGTCGTACGCCGCGGATCAATCAATGGCAGGGGCGGGACCATTGGGCTCGCGCGATGTCCATCGCGTTTGCCGGGGCCGGAGTTCCCGGAGGGCAGATCATTGGCCGGACTGACCGCGAAGCGGGCGATGTCCTTGATCGTCCCTACACCCCGTACGATTATGCGGAGACAATTTATCGCAAGCTGGGCATCGATACGGACCTGCGTTTGAAGCTGCCCGACGGCCGCCCGGTCGAGTTCACTGAAGGTGGGCCCCCGATCGCAGAATTGTTCTGACGACTCTTCATTTGGCCTCATTGGCGAAGTTCTTCAAGAACTCGTTGTGGTAGGAAGTCCTGATCAGTCCGTTCCTGGGATCTTTCGCGGCCAGTGCCTGACGGACAGCGGCGATCACAGCGGGATCGACGGGCTTCACTTGGGCGGGGTGTTCGATATAGGCGCGGATCAAATCCTCTCCGGCGATGCGGTCCCGGACTTCCAGACTGGCGTCGGTGGACTGTCCGATCAGTTTTACGATGTCGACAATCGCATCGTTTCCCCACTGGATCAGCTCCCAGGCGACTTCCTTTCCTGTTCCTGACGCGGGAAGCATCGCCACCAGGATCGGGAGCGAGTCTTTATCATGGAGCATCCCCAGCGCCCGGGCGACTTCCTGACGAATCTTGTGGCTGCGGTCGTCGGCCAGGCGATGCAGGATGGGCAGTTCGGATCTGGATTTCAGGTGTGCAATCAGCCGGATGGCGGGGACCAGTTCCTCCTCCTGCTGACCATGAAAATCACGGAGGATTCGCCGGGCGATGGGCAGGTAGCGGGTGTAGTCGATTTCGAAAGTCGATTTTGAATAGGGTTCCCCGCGCAGCGCGGCCAGTTCCAGGCCGATTTCCTGCCAGGCATCGGTTCCGACTCGTCCGGAGACATAGTCGTGCAGATAAATCCTGCGTTCCTGGGCGGCGATGCTGAGTAATTCGTGGAGCAGGGCGGCGTAGGGGGCCGGTCGGTCTCCCTCGCACGACACCGATTTTTCTTTTCCGCCGCGCTTGAGTGTCATCGAGATCGTCCCGGCATGCAGTTGCAGGGCTCTGCCTGACGCGCCGTCAGCCTCGAACCATTTCGTCTCTTTCAGCAGGCGATTCAGCCGTTGAATTCGCGCCGGCGAAAGCTTGTGGTTGAAAGCCGCACCGTTTCGGGCCGGGATGTCGCGCAGCGCTTCATACCCGTCGATTCGGTACCAGCAGACTCCGTTGGACTCGAATTTCAGGTGTTCGGTCTGGTGATTGTAGACCGCTCCAAATGGCTTGAAGTCAACCACCAAGGACTCAAAGTCCGGCTTCGCGTCCTCGGCCGAGGCCGGGGCGGCCGCCGGGGGGGTGTCTGCATGCACCGGCCCTGTCGCCAGGACCAGACCCAGGTACACCGAGGGATGAAACAGAGGCCGTGACATGATCGACTCCGGCAGAAAAAGTGGTCAAGCCGTTCAAAGACGCCTGAGCATGATGAAAAGTTCCCGTGAGATCCACAAAGTTGCGGTTTGAGCGACGGTTCCCGACGAACCTTTTCTTCGTTCGCAGCGTCGTGTCCTGTTATGCGACCTGAACCCTCTCGAGACCATTTGCGAAGTACGGGAATTGCTCGAGCCCGCATGTTCCTGAAAGGGAATCTGGACTGGCTCGATGGCGCTCCCGTCGCGCAATCGCCGGGACAAGTTCAATGGCGGACGCGGCCCAGGGTCGGAAGTCCCGCGCAGGCGATTGTCGTGGATCGGGAGCGGCTGCGACAGACGCAGGCCTCACTGACCACCCTGGCGAACAAGTTTCCGCATGCCATGCCGAGACTGGTCGGAGACGTGGATGCGTGGCGACAGAATGTGGAGTTGCTGCTGTCCAGTTTGAAGGGAGCCATCCATTCCGGGGACAATCGGATCGACCATGTGGCCGCACCTCATCACACTCTGAGTCGGCCCGAAGCCAGGCTGGTCTCGGAATTGCAGCGGCGCTCCACCGAACTGAATGAACTGGTGCGGCGGGTTATCTGGTCCGGATGGTATCATCCGGAGTCTCGATCATTCCTGCTGACGTGGATTGCCGCGAACGCCGACTGGATTGAATCACATCTCCGCCAATCCGAAACACCTCTGCCATCCGACACCATTCTCCTCATCGGCGACCTGGTTGCTCAGGATGGACCCGACTGCCTCGAATTCCTGCAGCCCGGCTTGGACAGCCCACATCAAGTTCAATACCCGACGGCGGGATTGCGTCAGGAAATTAATCGCTTTGTGGTTGCGTTGCGTGATTGGCGCAACCCACGTTCGAATCCCCCCTCGTCGCGTCCCTCCAGCGCCATCCCCTACGGCGTGCAAATCGAATGCTTTCTACACTGGCTGGCAAATCAGGATCGACCGGTTCGGCAGCGAGCCACCAGACTGGCCGCGCTGGTTCTGGGAAGTCCCATTCTCCGGCACTGGCGGGAGGCCTGGGAACGGTTCCAATCGGAGGCGCATCACACCGTCCGCTTTCTTTGCGAATTTGCCCGTCATGCGGCCGAGAAGCCGTTCCACGCGGAAGCCTGCCGAATCTCGCACGAACTGGAAGAGCAACTGAAGGACGACCCTCTTCCGTTTCCCGTCGGCGAAATCCTGAGCAGCGTCGAACGGTTGTCGACGCGACGGTCGGACGCATTTGTCAACACGTTGCAGGGAATGCTGGCCGCAATTCCCGTGAGCCATGACGATGTCAGCCTGCACCGCGAACATTGGGCACTTCGCATGGCCTTGCTGAGCGAAGCGGATGGCATCGATTCCGAGTCACAGGGGCGGCGGTACCTGGAACAATCTCGCAAGTTCATCCTGGCCAATCGTGCTCATACACATGGCTTTCAGCCGTGGAATGGCATGGCCACCGGCTGGAACGACTCCGGAAAGGTTAGCTGGTCACTTTACTGCTCACTGCAGGAACAACTGCCGAACCCTCAGAAATGGCCGATGTTCTTTCAGGTCCTGACCCGGGTCGCCGGCGAGGCGGGTTACAGCTATCGCCGAAACGATTCCATCGCGACTCTGGTGCTTTTCTCAACGAACGCAGAACAGGCGGTGGAGCGTTATCTGCAGGCGGCGCCCTCGGGCTTGCTGGAGGATTGCACGGACCGGCAACTGCGGACCGCGGCGAGTCTGGAGACCGAAGGTTTCCGCTTCACCGAACTTCTGGAACTGGTGGGGCCTTCGGGACAAGTCGAACATTCGCAGCTTCCCTCTTTGCGCCGGCTGCATCTCAAGTTTGTCGAAGCCGGATGGGCGACGTTGATCCCGTCATTGTTGCGGTTGAAGCGCGGTGCGGAAGTATGCCGCCTGGCGGCACTATTTCAGATCGCCAGTTCCCGCAGCGAATCGTTTGCGTTTCTCGCCCGACCTGCGGAATCGACGATTCCCCCGTGGGCTCAACATCTGCCTGACCGCTTTCATCCGGCCATTGCCCTGCACGGCACTCTCTTCCCGGATGCCAGGAAGAGGGTCGGTCGAATTCTGGAGAAGCACTTTCCCGACCAGGAGAAGCTGCAGACCGAGATTGCCACGCTGGAACGGTTGAGCGTCAACAGCCAGCGGCTTCGTGACAGTTCACTGCAGTGCCGACTGAACAATCTGCGACAACGGTTGAACCAGCCGCGTGCGGTCTCACAGGTTGCTCTGGATCGACTGCAGCAGAAGCTGGACGAAGCCCTGCTGTCAGATCTCTTCCATGATGCGGTTGGCCGGGTCGAGTCGGTCCTGGAAAGCACGTTGGGTGGAGGGAAGAACTTTGGCGACATGTCCGTCGCGCATCTCGCGCTGGTCTGCGGAATCCTCGACCTGAACGAACCCTACAAGTCGTTCGGCCTGAGGTTGCTGAAGAAATGCTGGGGAGGCGTCCCCTGGGATCTGCCAGGTGAACCCGCGAATCGACGCTTCCTGGAATCCGTCCGGGCACGGGGAATTCGAACGGAACCATGGCTGGATCGCCGGCACAGGCAGATTGTTGATGAACAATCACGACGCTGGGATCTGGCGTTCGAGTCGGATGAAGTGGAGATCCTGCAGATGGGGTATCACTTCGACACCTGCCTCAGTCCCAACGGCTGCAACTTTTTCTCGGCAGTGGTCAACGCAATCGACATCAACAAGCGCGTCCTGTATTTGCGGTCGGGGCAGGGCGATGTTGCTGGCCGCTGTCTGTTCGCCATAGGTGAGGCGGGGACAATTCTCGCCTATCGTCCCTACTGTCATGACAGCACCGTCAACTTTGATCAGATCGTCGCCCGGTTTGCATCGGACCTGGCGGCAGACATGGGAACTGCGGTGTCGCATACCGATCGAGTTGCGGCGCTGGTCGCTCCCGAGTGGTACGACGACGGCGCATATGATCTGGGGAACTCGATTGCGGGGGATCAATCCCCCTTGCGGGCGATGCTGCAGGCCGTTGCCGCAGAGGATCTGATTGCGTCGCTTGAGGCGGTTCTGCGACCGGCGGAACTGACGGATTCGATGCTGGAATTGATTGTCGAATTTCCCGAGATTCACTTACGACCAGAACTGATCCGTCCCCTGCTGCCGCTGTTCGAAGCGCGCGAGTCCCGATTGGGGGTCTCCGCCTTGATGGCCGTCGCCCGGCTGGCAGGCCGGGCTGGTGTGCCTGATGTCGCTCGACGCTGGTTGCGCAAATACGGTCCCGACTGGATTCGCCGCCGGATTGCAAATCAAGGAGGCGTGTACGGAGATGTCGAAGCGGTGCTGCGATTGCTGATCCGGCATCATCCGTCGATTGCGTTGCGACTTCTGCGAGAAACACGCCCGAGTTGCGTCCGGCGTGATCAGGACGAATCCGATTCCCGTCGTCATTTGCTTGCTGACTGCTTCTCTGAACTCGGTCGCAGCCGCCTGGCCATCGCGGTGCGACCGAAGACAACCAACTGATTCGAGAAAAGATGTTTCGCGTCCTTCATGGAAGAGGGGTATGATTCGACGCGATGTGAGTCTGTCGAGTCAGGCCGAAATGGGGATCGAAAGGGCAAAGTCTATGAATCAGTTCGTTTCGTGGATGCTTGCATTCGGTCTGGTGGTGTTGCCGTCCTTGATGGGGGCGGAAAATGTCTTCGCCCAGCCGACAACGACCGCGATGAAAGATGCCCTGGGGGCATTCAAATCCGGAGACCTGGATCGAGCGGAAGCGTTTGCCAATGCCGGGTTGAAGGGGGATCCGGGGAACCTGGAACTCCTGGCGCTGCGGGGCGAAGTCCGGTTCTGGCTGGGCAAAGTCAAAGAGGCGGATCGGGACTTGAGCGAAGTCATTCAGAAGCAGCCTCGCAATTCGCAGGCACTGACGACCCGTTCGATCGTCCGCCGGAACCTGGGGCGTCTGGATGACGCCTTGAAAGACATCCAGGCAGCGCTGGCCATCAATCCCAAGGATCATGAAGGACGGTACAACTGCGGGCTGATCCTGATCGACCTCGATCGTACGGAAGAAGGGATCAAGGAGTTTGACCTGGCGATTGCCACCTACGACCAGGATCCAGACTACTTCGCGGATCGGGGGCGAGCCAAGCTGCAAAAGGATCCCAAGGGGGCCTTGAAGGACACCGCTCAGGCGGTGAAATTGTCCGAGACGAAGAATACCGGTGGCAAGACATCGACTGACGGTGTCGAGACGAGCGAGACTCCTCAAGGTCAGTCGGCAGGGCAGGGGAAGGACCGGTACTATCTCCTGTATGGCAACGCGCTGCAGGTGCTGGAGAAGCTGAAGGAAGCGGAAGAGGCCTATACCAACGCGATCAAGCACAACAAGAAAAACGCACGCGCCTTTGCCAACCGAGCGGTCGTCCGGTTGCAGTTGGGCGACAAGGAGAACGCGAAAGCTGACCTGAGTACACTTGCCAAGCTCGATTCGGAACTGTTCGATGCGCTGATGAAACAGTTGAAGGACTGAAGTGGCATTCGGCCGGATTTGAAGTCGATCACCGATTCCAGCAGGCGCCGCGCAAGTTGCGGTGTTTCCGGCGCATCAGGCATGTTGAAAGCTGGCGCGATCAATGTGACGTGTCGCTGGGTCCCGCAGGTGGGTACCACCAAATCCTACGGTTCCAGAAACGTGAAGACTTTGTCGGCAGGGACATCGTGGGCGGTGATCGTCTTTCCCCCCAGGAACCGGATTTCCAGAGTGTCGATTTTGGTCGCGTTCCCCAGTCCAAAGTGCAGGTCGAACTCGCTCTGCGAACAGTAGGTTGAGCCGCTGCGGACTTCGCGAAATTGCGAGACGCCCCCCACGGTGACTTTGGCCACGGCGTTCATGGCCGGGCCGCGGTGACGATTGAGTAACCGGATTCGGGACCAGTGAAAAGGGGTTCTGGTTTCGTTGTGCAGCAGCAGCGGAGGGGCGTCGATGGCCGTGATCAACAGGTCCAGCCGGCCATCGTTGTCAATGTCACCCACCGCCAGTCCGCGCATTGATTCCGCCTGTTGCAGCCCGGGACCGGCACTGCGTGACACATCCTGCCACTTGCCGCCAGTATTGCGCAGCAGCGTTGGCAACTGCTTGTATGATTCCTGCAGCTTCGCGTGCTCATTCACCTGCGGATAGATATGCCCGTTCAGGATCAGCAGGTCCAGCCGCGAATCCAGGTCATAGTCCAGGAAGGCGCAGCCCCAGCTGACCTGGACATAGCTGAAGTCTTTCATGCGGTGCACCGCTGACGTGTCCGTAAAAAAGAGCTGCCCTTCGTTCTTATAGATGGTCGAGTAATCGTGGGCGAAATTGGTGGTCACGATTTCTTGCAGACCATCGCCATCCAGGTCCGCGGCATCGACGCCCATGCTGGCCTGAGGCCTTCCGTCGGCCGACACCCCTGCGCCGCTCCAACCACCGATTTCCGTAAAGACTCCGTGCCCGTCGTTGCGGTAGAGGAAATTCGGATTGGAATCATTGCCGACGTAGACATCGACATCCCCGTCTCCATCGAGATCGGAGGCCAGCACTCCCAATCCATAGGACTCGGCGGTATCCGTCATGCCGACCTGATCCGTGGTGTCGGTGAATGTTCCATCATGGTTGTTGTGATAGAAACGATCGCGTCCGCCGGCCATGCCGAAGGGGCCCGCCATCACCTTCGCGGTATCCCGCCAGAGATTGGTGCGCCGGGCTGTCAGGACTTCGTCGAAGGTGCATTCGATGTACTTCGCGACATACAGATCCAGCCAGCCATCGCCATCGGCATCAAAGAACGCGGCGCCGGCACTCCAACCGGGCGTGGTGACGCCGGCCTGTTCCGCGATCTCTTCGAATTTGCCGTTTCCCAGGTTGCGGTACAGTCGATTGGGGCCGAAGTTGGTGACGTACAGATCCAGATCCCCGTCGTTGTCAAAGTCGGCGGCACAGACCCCACAACCCCACTCATCACCGGCGACACCAGCGGATTCGGTCACGTCGGCAAACCGACCCTCCCCCAGGTTGCGATATAGAAGGTTCCGGCCCTTGATCCCCACCTTTCGTGGATTCTCTTCCAGGGTCCAGGAATTGATCAGGAAGACATCGAGCAAACCATCCTTGTCAAAGTCGATCAAGGCACATCCCGATCCGACCGATTCCAGGATGTGTTCCTTGTTGGGTCCACCGCAATAGAGAATGGAGGACAACCCTGCCTTGTCCGCCACATTGATGAACGACGGAGTTGTTTCGGCCTCTGTCGGGGCCGCGGGTGTGATGGTTGATGGCGCCGGCACTTCGGTCGTGACGGTGGTCGTCGGAGCTTGCTGGGCCGGCTGCGGAGGTGATTCCGCACGTTGCTGACAACCCACCGCGATCACGAATAGAACCGCAAATGCCACGATGCATCGCGAGGGGCGGTCGTGGGCGAAGGAATGATGTGAAGTTGCAGACATCGTATCCCGCCGAAACCGGGTTTGCGTGATGGCGCGTCGAAGCGACGCGCCGTTTTCATCCCGTTGCCGGCGATCTATTCGGCGGCAATCGCCTTCTGGAAGATTTCGGCCAGGCTCTTTGATGCGGCAGCCACCTGCTCGGCCGTTGCCTTGTCACCCAGTTGGGCGATTTCCTTTGCCGCTGCCAGCAGTGCCTTCTTCTCTTTGCTGTTGATGAACAGGTAGTCTTCCTTGGTGTCCACGTCGCTGATGTGCGTATGCCA
>Ga0265327_10000975_pt1 | contig 40891 bp, 36 predicted proteins | sample 41621metaG_FD_202089 | JGI IMG/M metagenome (GOLD analysis project Ga0265327, IMG submission 202089) | Rhizosphere microbial communities from Carex aquatilis grown in University of Washington, Seatle, WA, United States - 4-16-21 metaG | ecosystem: Host-associated > Plants > Roots > Rhizosphere... | reverse complement strand
CGTGATGGCCGTGGTGAGTGATAAGGTGACAGAGGTGAAAGCGAATCCAAGTTCTAGCCTGCCAGGCCTCGCGCAAAAGCGCGCTGGGTTGAATGCAGCATACGATTACTATCCGTTCGGGATGCTGATGCCGGGGCGGAGTGTTGAGGATAATTCGGTGCAGTGTATTCCCATTACTCGTAGTCGTTTGGTGAACCAGGTGAATACCGGAAATGTCTTATTGCCTGCAGTGGATGACCACCTAGAACCTCCTGTGATTATTGAAATAGACCCTTCGGTATTAATTGCGGGAGATCAAGTTTTTAATGCGAAATCAGCATCGGTGATTCAGTTAGGGGATGGTGGCGGTGGATTACCAATTGAAGTTATATCAGCACAATATGGAGGAGAAACAGAAGTGGCTGGATATATTACACTGCCAGCAATAACATCAGGGCAGACTGGCTTAAGCGTGACGATCACAAATCCTTCCATGAATGCGGATGGAATGATGTTCTTTACCTTGAGTAAATTGAATGATCCCAGCGATCCAACTGCAGGGGAACAGGATTTGACTCAGGTGGAAGTTGAGACGGCTGGCGAGAGTGCTGTTTTGGAGGTGGATTATGGTTTGAATGAAGGGGATGTTTTGAGATTATGGGCGCATGGTGTTGCAAATACTCCATATATGGAAGGATACTTAAAAGTTACGGTGCCTAGTGTTGTAACAAGTGTGATAACTCAGACGGTTCAGACTTATGTGGCGATGAGTTGTGATACGGATGGGGCGTTTCATGATGGGTATCGGTTTGGGTTTAATGGGCAACAGAAGGATAATGAGGTTGCCGGGCTGGGGAACCATAATACAGCACAGTTTTGGGAAATGGATCCTCGAATCGGAAGAAGATGGAATTCTGATCCTATAATTACATTTGGCGTTAGTCAATACAGTGTAAATAATAATAACCCAATTTTTTATAAAGATAATTTAGGCAATAGTGGTGAAGCATCAATAACTACTGATGATCATGGGCACAAGACAATGATTATTTCTGCTACATATCATTATATAGAAGGTGAAATAGACGCTAACATTTTAAATTCAATTAAAGATCAATTTGGAAAGTATAAAAATATTACATACAATGGTGAAACAATGACGGTACAATTCAATATCACTTTTATACCAGAAAAAAAAGGAACTGACTTATCGATATATGATGGAACAAATGGTCAAAATAGTCTTCGGGCAAAAGAAATTTCTGATCATAATATTTCAGAAGAATCGAATGCCAAAGAAGTAACATTCAGTCTAGATAATATAAAATTGCCGGTAGTGGCCGAAGATGATAAAGGAATAAAGTACTCAAAATCGTTATCTGGTAACGAATTAAATAAAAGGCTTGCATCATCAATAGCACATGGTATAGGTCATAATCTTGGAATGATACACAATGAAGGCGGAGTTATGAAGGACCAGCTCGCGCATTTACAACTTGGCCATGAACCGTTTGACCAGGAAAAAATAATTGTTACAGTTACTGCAGTTCAAAATAATGTTACAAAAAATAATGTTCAGAGTTTAGTCGATAGAATTGATCAAATGACGGCTTATGGCTATAAGTATTGGGATGGAAAAATGGAAAATGAATCACAAACCTCAACAAAGCAAAGATCATTAGCGGATAAAGCAGAAGGAATAGTTACAATGAAAACACAGGAAAAAACATCCAAATGAAAATAATCGCAATATTTATATTAAACATATTTATTAATGTGGATTTATTTGCTCAATCCAAAGTCGATGTGTATAAAATAATTAATACGATTTGCGATGATTTAATTAGGTCAAACAAAATTAAGCCTCACATTTCCGATTTGTATTTACAAAATTTTTTGGTACCGCTAAAAGATAATTATAAGGATTATGAAAAATTACATTCTCTAATGGATTCATCTGCATTCAATCGATTATTGCTATACGCTTCAATTATGTCTAAAATTGAACGTATTGATCCTAAATTCATTAATCATATGGATGTTATTGATTCTAGTACTGCAAATTTTTATCTATTCCAGGCTGATAAATTGGTAATAAAAAGTATTAATAAACACGGGAAAGATATTGTAATTCCGCAAAAGAGAAAATTAGTTATCCGTGTTTCATATCCCGTAATATGGAATATGAAATATTGCATTGTTCATGTCTGTGAATATTTTGGTGAAGCTTCAGGTACTATTTATTTATTAGAATATGATAAGAAATGGCGAGTTATAAAAAAGATTTATGATTGGGCAAGTTGAGTTAATTATGCTCAATAATCATATGTTTAAATACAGAAGGGAAAATTACTTTTATGACGATGGTCTGGCGCAGTATTTGAGCGTATCTTCTGAACGAGACATTCTAACCAAATTATGCATCACGCTGATTCAGAAGTATTTGCTTACACATTCAACAGACTTTTTTACAGGAATTGAATTAAAAATCTTAGGTGAATGTACATAGAGTCTATCTAGTGTTTTTTTATATATTAACTTTTCAAGCTTATCAGGTGGATTCTTTTCATTTGTAAAGTGGTAAAAAAATGGGGCGTATTTAACATCATAAGATGTAAATCTATATACAATAACTTTAACTTTTGCTACCGAAAAAAAATCTTCGTTAGAAATTCGATAATAATATTCTTTGTTATTTGAACTTTTCATCGCTTCTAAATATATATTTTCATTTCTGCATAGTGAAAAACTATCAATATCATTGTATTCGCATCCATAAAAATTAGAATAATTCATATATTTAATGTAGTGGTATTTTTCGCTAGAAATAATTAAATATTTTTGTAAACTTAATTGTTTTTCAGCCTTAGCAAAGGTTGTATCACTTATAAAAAATATATGTACTTTACACTTTCCATTACTTTTATAAAAATAGCGGATTTCTATTCCAAATAAAGTATCAAAACCTCTGTAGTGAAAAGATAAGTCAGGAACATCAATAGGAAGTTTTTCCATTTTGCTAAATATTATTTCATTAATAGTTCTTGCTTTTACATTACTAATAAATAGCAATATAATTAACGGATATAGTACTTTCATGTTTATTTATTAAAATTTCCTTTTACAATTTCCCCATTTGTTTGGCCTCCCTGAATCATTGGAAGTACATCGTCCCCAACCAATTGAACATTACTATGTTTTCTAGAAGTTATACCTGGATCAGTTCCAATACCTTTTGGATGGCCTTCAACACCTAAAAAATGACCAAATTCATGTACATATTCTCGTCCCAAATCCCCTATTTCTAGTGCTCCGAATCCTGGATCCTTAACAATAATTGTATTCTCCTCTTTTTTACCATCCCTAATATACAATGCAAGAGGATTTCCATTTGCCGCTAATTCTCCTTGATCATCTTTAACAACAACGCCAGTCTTCCAACTTGTTACAGCCTGAGGTTTCCCATTCTGATCACTATAATTTACTGTGGATTGAGCAGCCAACTTTCGTGCACTTGCCAAAGTCAGAGGCTTACCATCAGGACCTTTTGTAATGTGATTTATTTTTATATCAATATTCCACACTTTAGGCATTAATTCTTTTGCTTTTGCATTAGCAGCTTCTAATTGGTTAATTATTTGTGACGCGATTTCTATCTTCAGAGCATCTATATTTGATATACTTGCTTGACCTCTCGTAACATAGTAAACATTAGCCACAAATGTGATAGTCTTTGTTGAAGTATTCATTACTAATGCTTCTTTCCCATCCAAGTCAATTGCCCATATTGGCATATTACTTGCAAAATGGAAAGGGGTTAACATCGGAAACTTAGAGGTCAATGGATCTACACTTTTAAAACGCGCAATTCTTGGATCGTATATGCGTTCTTCGTAATCTATTTGATTGCCAAAACCTGCCACTTCATTATCTTTTTCTTTCCCATTAAACCCAAACCGATACCCATCCTGAAACGCCCCATCCGTATCACAACTCATCGCAACATAACTCTGGACGGTCTGAGTTATAACACTCGTCACTACACTTGGAACGGTTACTTTCAAATAACCACGCTCATGAGGATTATTTGCAATCCCATGCACCCATAATCGCAATACATCACCAGGATTCAATCCATCATTCACTTCCAGAACAGCACTTTCACCTGCTGTCATGACTTGCACCTGAGTCAAATCCTGTTCGCCTGCATCCGGATCGATTGGGTTATTCAATTTGCTCAATGTGAAGAACATCATCCCATCTGCATTCATGCTTGGATTGGTGACCGCCACGCTTAAACCTGTCTGTCCAGATGTGATTGCCGGCAAGCTGATATATCCAGCAACTTCAGTCTCATCACCATTCTGAGCTGAAATAACTTCACCTGGAGAACCGCCTCCTCCTTCCTCCAACTGAACTACTGATGCTTGGATCGCATTAAATATCTGGTCGCCGGCAATCAATTTTCCAGGATCAATCACCACAATTACCGGCGGCTCAAGATGGTCATCCAATGCAGGCAATAAAACATCTCCGGTATTCACCTGATTCACCAATCGGCTCCGAGTGACCGGAATACATTGCACCGTATTATCCTCCACACTCCGGTCCGGCATAATCATTCCGAACGGATAGTAATCCGTTTGTCTAGATTCCTTACTAGGCGCACATTTCATGAAATTCCACGCATCAATAATTGCTTGAAATTAGAAGAAATTAAACGGAATTTACCATGAAAAAAGGACTGTGTTCTTATTTGTTAGTGCCATTAGTTGAAAAATTTATCGCTAATTCTAAATCAGGAAAGCGATTACAACTTACCGGGAAGCGGCTGTCTGTTGGGACCATTGAAAATTATCACTACTTATTGAAACATCTTAATGGTTTTGAGAAGAATAAGGGAATTCAGATCCGACTTAAAGTGTTTAATAAATTGAATCAAACCACACTCCTGGTTGAGAAAAATTATTGGAAACGATTTTATCGAAATTTCCTCAACTACCTGTACCAGCAGAAGATTTTTGACAATTACGCTGGAATGCTGATTAAAATCCTTCGCACCGTCTTCCGTTATATTGAGGAAGAAATGCTCATATCTGTTGGGCCATTTTACAAATCTTTTCATGTTCCTAAAGAAGAAATTCAAATCATCACGTTATCCCCTGAGCGACTTCGTTTTTTAATCAATGATGACCTGTTTAATTCAAGCCTGACTAAGGAACAGAAACTGATCAAAGACATCTTTATCCTGGGATGTACAGTGGCTTTGAGGTTTAGCGATCTGATTAAGATCAGAGCTCAGGATATTAGTCATTTTGATGGGAAGCATTATTTATCGGTTACCGCCATCAAAACAGGCAAAATCACCAAGGTTCAGTTACCAGAATATGCCATCTCAATTATTAATTGCTACCAAAGTAAAAGCCAGAGAAGCATTTTTCCTGGTATTAGCCTATGGTGGTTCAATAAGAGTCTGCAAGGTTTATTTGAAGTTGCAAACTGGACAGAAATAATTGGCCGGTATAGAAGTGTTCGTGGAAAAGCAATAAAAATTCTACAACCTGATCGAAAAAAGGAATTTCGGTTTTGCGATAGTGTCAGTTCTCATTTAATGCGAAGAACGGCTATCACAACCATGTTGATGAATGGCGTACCACAATTAGTAGTCAAAAAAATTTCCGGACATGCAGGTGATAGTAAATCGTTTTATCGCTATGTCGACCTTGCTCAATCATTCATGGATACGGAAGTAACCAGGCACTTCGAAAAACTTATTTCTGGATAATCGATGATCACTTCTCTTATTCGAAAGGTCATGATTACTGGCCTTCCGGAGCACTTCTCGAGATAATGATAGCGCGTCCAAATAGCTGCCAGAGAAGAAAGGAGGATGATGTCTTTTTACGGACGGTTTTCAAAGGAATCAGTCAGGGTCAGGAGTCTTGGGGGTAGAAGCGGGTAGACCTCAGCCGGTATTTCCATTTCATTTTGAGACAACGAGCGGATACTTTTCCTAATGATTGTAATTGGTTCTTCTATGGTTTTTGTAACCCAATTTTTTTTTCCGATTTTGGAAACACCAGTTTATAATATGTAAGTGTCTTCATCATTTTCGATGAATTGATGTCGGGGAATTCATAAATTGGATCTTGGAATGGTATAATATGCTTACAATCAATAATTATTACTTGATTAATAAACGGAATAAAAAATTGATAGGACCTTATTGATACAAACACTTACATGTTAAAATCCACTGTTTCCAAAAATATTTAAGAAACAGTGGGTTTTAACATATACAGAGTTGATTAATAATCATGTAAAATAATATTATCATGCATTAAGCGTGTTTTTTGCTATATTTCAGGAAACACTACTATTAACATATACCACCTTGATCAATAATTACATGAAATAAATGATTATGAATTTGGAATGCCCCCTTTGATATTACAGGAAACACTACTTTTAACATATACCACGTTGATGAGTAATTGCATAAAATAAATGATTATGTAATTCAGAAAATAGATTTTCGAAGATGCTGGACAAAATATTCTTATGAATGCATTTACATTCGATTTTCTTTTGTTCCCGCCATTCGGCGGGACAGGCCCCGCCATTCGGCGGGACAGGCATTCTGGAAAAATCTAGTGGGTACAATCTCTGAATACCGGAAGGATCTATTCCGGGATCCTGAGCACTTAATCGTTAGATGCTTCCAGACAAAAAGAACATGGGATGTACCATAATCGGAAGTACCATTATCGGATGTACCTGTGCCATTATCGGATGAAGCTTTTACTAGATTCGGTCTAGCTAAGTATAGTGGTACAATAGCCTTACATAACCTGAAACTTCCTACAAATGGAAATTACGGATCGCATGGATAAAGGAAAGACCATGCGAAGGCTCTACCATCAGTGTAAACAGGAAACCAAAAACAGCCCCCCAGAAGTGCGCATCATGATTGATATTGCTATCCCCTCGCTTTGAAGCATAGGCAGAATACACCAGGTACAACACTGCAAAAATGATATTCGGAACCCGGATGAACATGACATAGATCTCTTCCCAGGGCGCGAAATATACCAGCGAAAAAAGCACCGCGGCCACCCCACCGGAGGCCCCTAATGAACGATAATAGGGGTTTTGGCGTTGTTTGTAGTACGATGGGGCAGAAGCCGCAATGATCCCAGCAAGGTACATGAGTACATAGAGCCAGGGCGTAAGATTGTATAGGACGAAATATTGCTCCACTACCTGGCCTATAAAGAACAGGGTAAACATGTTGAACCCTAGATGCATCCAATCCGCATGAATAAAGCCCGAACTTAGAAAGCGATAATATTCACTAGGATGGCCCATCTTGGCCGGCCATAGAATCAATTTGTTGGTGAGCCGCTCATCATTGAAAGCAGCTATGGAAATCAGGACGGTAATTAATACCAGGGCAAGGGTGAAGGCAATTCCACTCATCGGGTAGCGAAAGTAATGGATTCAGGCATGATGATAAGCTGAATTATGGAGGATGGAAAAGGCCCGGTACACTTGTTCTGCAACAATGAGTCGTACCAGTTGATGCGGGAAGACCAGCTTACTCAAGCTCCAGCACTGTTGGGCGCGCGCCCGGATGCCGTCACTAACGCCAAAGGCGCCACCAATCAGGATTACCAGGGTTTTGGTACTCCGGTTCATGAATCCCTGGAATTCGGAAGCCCATTCAGGGGAACTTAGAAGTTTCCCCCGTTCATCCAGCAAAATGAGATGATGATGGGGTTGTAATCGTTTCAGGATTAGTTCCTCCTCCGCTTTCATGAGCGCTTCAGGGGCCAGGACAGCACTCTTTTTGGATGGATTCAGAATCTGGAGTTGAATCGGATTATAAGGCTGAATTTTCTGTAAATAATGTTGGATCCCGGCATCCATGAAAGATTCATTTGCCTTGCCAACAGACCAGATTTCAATTTGCATGAGGAATAAGAGAGGTCCGGACTGCAAATAGCAGCTGTGGATGAGATCAAATTAAACACAAATACGCATCATTTTCAGCTATTAAGAACTAAATGCCCGGAAACCCTGAGTTCATGAAAGAGACTAAGCAAATTCCTCATTACTTTTAGCCCGTAAATAATGTAAAAAATGGCTGAAGCGATTCGTATGCCTTTACTCTCCGACACCATGACGGAAGGAGTAATTGCAGCATGGCATAAGAAAGTTGGTGATAAGGTAAAAAGTGATGATGTATTGGCAGATGTAGAGACCGATAAGGCGACTATGGAGGTTATGCCGTACGTAGATGGCACCCTGCTATACCTGGGTGTGGAAACCGGCAAGGCGGCCAAAGTAAATGATATTATTGCGATCGTTGGTAAGGAAGGCGAGGATTTTCAAAGCCTTCTTTCCGGAGCTCCGGCTCCAGTGACCGCCAAGCCTGCTGAAACTCCGGCTCCGGCTGGACCTGCCAATCCGGCTTCGGCTTCACAAGCTCCGGCAACAACGCCAAAGGCTGCGGATAATCCGGCACCTGCTGCTACACCAGCGGCCGCTGAAGCTGCTCCCAAAGGGTCTGAACTACCGAATGATGTTACAGTAGTGCGGATGCCGCTGCTTAGTGATACCATGACGGAAGGAAAGATTGTCGCCTGGCACAAAAAAGAAGGGGACCTGGTTAAGAGTGACGATGTCCTGGCTGATGTTGAAACCGATAAGGCCACCATGGAAGTGATGGGTTATGCGGATGGTACCCTCCTGCATATTGGCGTACCCGTGGGATCCGCCGCTAAAGTGAATGATATTATTGCCATTATAGGCAAAGCAGGAACAGATATTCAGGGATTTTTGAAGGGGGACCAGCAAGCCCCTGCTTCGCCAAAAGCCGAGGCACCTAAACAGGAAGCGGCTTTATCTGCAGCTCCAGCAAATCCGACAAGTCCTGCACCTGTCGCAGAAGCAGCCTCAACGCCTGAAAATGGAGAGCGATTGAAAGCCTCTCCTTTAGCAAAACGGCTGGCAAAAGAGAAGGGCATTGCAATCAATGAGGTCAAGGGTTCCGGGGATAATGGACGGATCATCAAGCGGGATATTGACCAGTATCAACCAGCCGCCAAACCCGCTGCTCCTGTTTCAGGACCTGCACCAGCGGCAACTCCGGCTGCCGATGGGGCGGCTTATACGGATACCCCATTATCCCAGATGCGGAAGATCATTGCCCAGCGATTGTCTGAAAGCATGTTTACGGCACCGCATTTCTATTTGCGGATGACCATCACGATGGATGCAGCGATAGCCGCACGCAAAGCCATCAATGAAATTGCCAAGACCAAGGTCTCCTTTAATGATCTCATCATTAAAGCCTGCGCCATGGCGTTGCGCCTGCATCCTGAGGTGAATTCATCCTGGACCGGCGAAGCCATTCGCCAGAACCATGCGATCAATATTGGTACAGCTGTAGCGGTGGAGGATGGATTGATCGTACCAGTGGTTAAAGGGGCGGATCAGCTTTCCCTTTCAGATATCGCTACAACGGCTGGCGGCCTGATTGAAAAGGCGCGCACCAAGAAATTGCAACCCCCTGAATTCACAGGAAATACGTTTACCATTTCCAATCTGGGAATGATGGATATTGATGAATTTACCGCCATTATCAATCCACCGGATAGTTGTATTCTGGCCGTTGGTAAGATTGCGCCAAGTCCGGTTGCGGAAGGCGATCAGGTGGTCATCCGGCAATTGCTGAAACTGACCCTGAGTTGTGATCACCGGGTGGTGGATGGAGCTGTGGGAGCCCGCTTCCTGCAGACATTGAAATCATTTCTGGAGAATCCGGTTACGATGCTGGCTTAATTGCTTTGACAAAGTTTGAGTCAAGGGAACTGGTCAACGGGATGGTATATCCTATAATGGTACATCCTATAATGGTACATCCGTAATATTCTCCAAAGAGTACAATGACTGCCATAAATGAAATGCCCTGCTTAGAAACAGATTCCCTTCGGGAATGACAAAGTTTGGGTCAACGTAATGGGTCAATGAAACGGGTCAATGAAACGGGTCAATGAAACGGGTCAATGAAACGGGTCAATGGATTGGGTCACCAGAATGGGTCAACGGAATGGTACATCCGATAATCTTTTGTCCCCGCCATTCGGCGGGACAAGCATTCCCGGAGGGAATCCGTTTTTTGATAATATTCTCCAAAGAGTACAATGACAACCATAAATGAAATACCCTACTTAGAAACAGATTCCCTTCGGGAATGACAAAGTTTGGGTCAACGTAATGGGTCAACGGAACGGGTCAATGGATTGGGTCAACGGAATGGGTCAACTGAACGGGTCAACGGAATGTGGCAACGAAATGGTACATCCGATAATCTTTTGTCCCCGCCATTCGGCGGGACAAGCATTCCCGGAGGGAATCCGTTTTTTGATAATATTCTCCAAAGAGTACAATGACAACCATAAATGAAATGCCCTGCTTAGAAACAGATTCCCTTCGGGAATGACAAAGTTTGGGTCAACGGAATGGGTCAACGAAACGGGTCAATGGAACGGGTCAACGGATCGGGTCAACGGAATAGTGTCGATTAACCAACCCCCTCATTCAATCCCGCATACATCGGAACATCATCCGGTTCATGCCGAACTTCTACGAAATAATAGACGGGGAAGGCCAGGGGACCAAAAGCACACATGAAGATCAGCCAGCCTAATTTACTGCTGCTGTTCATTGTTCTGACTTTCTTGAGGTGGATAATAAAGGATACCAATACCGCTAGTCCCACCAGAAAAGCCACAAAGAATAAAATCAGGGAACCCGCATAATTCTGCGAGATCAGGGTTACCACTTTTTCATGTTGATGCACCTCCTTATTCTCCACCAATTGTCCATTAATGATCAATAGGTAAATGGTCCAGGCCAGGATGGCCAATAAAGGAATAAAGCTTACAGGGCCCATCCATTGCTTATCAGAGCGTTTCATGATCTTACGGTTTGTGTGTACACAACATCCACTAAAAGATTGTGCCCATGTCGGGATTTATTGTCATTCAACTGATTAATTTTCAAAATGCTGTCGATGCAGTAAAAAGCAAGCCGAACCTCATTTCACCCGCTCTTTTAACCGGAGAAATGGAGTTTCAATCAAATGCCAGGAACTATATCCCAGTAAAAATGAAAGCGGAATACTGGTTAACAGCAACAAATGGGCCGAAGGTGCCAGCACCTGGATTAATACCTGCTGGATCGGATAGGAATAAATATACAGTCCGTACGAAGGATTGCCCCAGCGAAATGGTTTCAGGAGCCAGCGCACACAATCAGAACCAGTTGCCACCAGAATGATTGGGTAAAGCAGGTATCCGAAATAAGCATAGCAATGCAGATAGCAGGTGACTATAGTGATTACTACCGCCGATAAAAGGACAAGCCGATTTCGGCTCATATTCCTCCAGTCCATGATCGTCATCAGACATCCTGAAAAGAAATAAACCAGCAGATCCGCAAAATAATCCCATTGGACAGAATGACTGAACGGAATGGGCTGATTACTCCAGCGGCTCTTGGCAAACAACAACAAGCCTACCATCGCAAACCAGGTAATAAAAAGGGTGATGCGCAAGGTTTGGGTCTTGCGGCGAATCAGGAAGAAAGCAATCAATCCGAGGTATAATACTTCTTCCACCCAGATGGTCCAGAGCGAGCCATTTACCGCACAGGTAACCGGATTATGGCTAAACACTCCGGGAAGGCATTCCGTATGCCGCACCATAAAAATGCGCAGGGAATACACCATGTAAAGCCAGGTATCCGGGTGATTGTAATAGGCAGCCGGAGAAAGATTACTCAGGATTGGACCAACCACCAGGGCACATAAGAGTAGCGCAACCAACAAAGGGGGATAGATCCTCAGGAAGCGCCTCCAGAGGTATTGCTTCACAGAACTGCTTCGTTGAAGGCTTTTAAGCACGAGATAACCACTCATGATTACAAAGCCGCGAATGATGATGTAGGGCAGACTGATCTGTCCGGAACTCCAGATACTCAGGTAATCCGTATAGGCAGTCCCCGTCAGGTCATAACAATGCAAAATGACAACCAGGGAGGCGAGTCCGAGGCGAATGACTTCAAAATTATTCTGGTGTACGAGTTTCACAAGGGCTATAAATCGCTCCTGAAATTGGTGAAAATGCGCTGGTGGCGATTTGTAGCCAATAATTTAGTCCATAGACGCTTCAGGAAAAAGATCATTTAGTTAGCCAAAATACAGCAAATTGAATTCATGATCCTGGAGGAAATTCAACCGGATCAAAGGACACCTAAAAGAAGCAAGATGGCCATTAATCCTAAAACGGATCCGGTAATTGCCAGCCCTTTCATGTAATTATTCAGGCCACAAATACCGAAAATGAATGCTGGAATACCGAGGAATAGTCCAAGCGGTTCTGCGGTTAGGAGGAGGATGCCAAAACCCATGATCGCAAAACCAAATGATAGATAGGCAAAAGTTGGGTTATTATTCACTGTTGTCCGGTTAACTTTTTGTGTAAAATTAAAAAGAGGCTGTTTCAAAGGGGAAACGTCTTTGTTAGTCGAAAGTCGAAAGACAAAAGTATAAAGCTGATTTTCGGATATGCACAAAATTGAAGGGTACTTTAGACTACATGTACATTAGATAAAAAGTAGAAAGTTCCCACCGTCGCTAGAAGCTATGGTGGGCGCGGGTGGCTAGACCCTGTCTAGTCACGACTGGATTTCCAATCCTTGGCCGCCATAGCTACCAGCGACGGAGGCCCCTGATTGGGGAGTGGGTTTTTGCTTCAAATGCATATAAATTACTCCGCCATCGGGGGATGGCAAATCCACCAGTTCTTAGACAGGGTCTAAGAACAACTTTTTACTGTTGGGTTAATGTAAAAGCATAGAAACAGCATATTTACCTTGGGGGGGCTTACTTTTCAAAAAGCCATTTGTCACATCTGACTATCAAGACGTTATGAGCGAAAATTGACTGTTTTCGATTTTCCCCGGACAACAAAACAATCAGTTTACCGGTAAAATAATGAATAGGGCTAGTCCAATCCCAATCGCCCCGAAAATAAGCCCGGCTAAAGCCCAGCTACTCTTTGAAAACTTAAATCCTATGATCCCCAAAACGAGGGCTGGAATGGCAAATAGAAATGAATAGAGTGATCCCGTTGCCAACAAGACCAGGAATACAAGGGCAGAAATAAACGATAATTTACTCAGCAGATGTGTTTTGCGTTCATGGAGTACACTTTTATGATGTGTTGGCGGTAATGGGGGACGTTTGAAATGATACACAAAGAATTTGCTGAAAGAAGATTCCTTTCGTGTTTTCGCAGAATCATTTACAAGGGGCACATTTTCTTCGCGCCTGTTAATTACTACAGGTTTATGTATGCGTAATGCCGCTCCAGCTCCTGGATGAAACAAAATTAAACTTAGGATCAGGAGGCTGAAGATTCTATAAATCAAAGGGAAAAATGAGGGTTATAGCGCTTGTATTTATGGATCATCCGAAATTGATAACCTAGGATTCTTGTTTACTTAATACTCAGGCCCTCGAGACCCCACAAGTAAGTAGGCAAGGCCGATGATTAAAAGAAAACTGGCTGCAATAAAGCCTGCAATGGCCAGGCCTCTCCATTTATGTTTTAATCCGATAAATCCGAAAATATAAGCAGGAATGGCAAGCAAAAAACCGATCGGAGCAGCATAAACTGCCACGAGGCCTATTGCTAAGATTGCAAAACCCAAGGAAAGAATTCCAAAAATTGGGGTGTCATTTTTATGCCCGACCCGGTTATCTGCATGTTCCGAATGATTTTTTTGCCGAAAAAAATGTTCGGTAAAAAAGGTCCGGATGGGACTGCTTTTTACAACTTTGGGTGGGGAGGAAACAGAGGAGCTTGAGCTCGTGGTAATTATGGATTCATGTGCTTTAGGAATGCGCAGTGCAGCATTAGCAAAGGTCTGAATCAGGATCAGACCAAGGAGAACTAAAAGTCCTGGTCGGCAATAAATTCGAAAGAGGTTCATAGGGTTAGTTTGGATTCAGTTTTGCAATTTCATGGGTCTATATTTTAGAATATAATCAACGCTAAATGACCAAAATAATATATTTTTTGGGAAATTAAGACCTGGCTTAGCCCATAAGTATAATTAAAAGTACAATCTCTAGGATTATTCCTACCAAACCACATAATATTCCAATCATGGCCATCCCTCTCATGGTATATTTTAGTCCAATAATGCCTAATACGAATGCACCTATTGAAAATAATAATCCAAAAAGAGAACCGTTAATAAATACGAAGGCCAGACCAACAAGGCCTAAACAAAATGCGAGAACTCCGTAACCAGGTCTGTTTACTTCATGATAAGCCCGACTATGTTTATGTTCTTGTTTATTATGTGGATGCTTGTCTTTTTCTGATGTAAAATGATCCACAAAAAAGGTCCGAATGGCCCCAGTATTTATAAGCTTTGGAGGGTCCGAAATCGGAGCACCTGAGGAAAGGGCAATTTTTGATTTATGTGTTTTTGGAATCCGCAATGCGGCATTTGCATTTTTTTGATATGGGATACAGCAAATAAGAAGCAGAAGTCCTGATTTGCAATAAGATTGAAAAAGGGTCATTAGTTATTTGATTGAAATTAATGTATTTACACCACTAATAAAATACAGATTGCCTCACCATTATAAGGCTCCAAGGAGCAACAAAAGAATAAGAACGAGGAGCAAAAGGGTGATTCCAATACCACCTGCGATCAATCCTGAAAGAGCGAAGCCTCGCTTGCCATGTTTTAGGCCAATAATTCCCAATACAAATGCTGGAATGGCCAATAAAAGTGCGAAAAAGGATTGTAAAACGATCCCCACAGCTATACCTATGATCACACACGCTACAGAAAGATATCCAAATATTGGGGTGTCATTATCATTATAGCCGCTGTAGCCGTGATGGGTTCGACCGAAAGGATGTGACTTAAAAGGCTGGATAAAATAATTTCGGAGGGAGAAATGAGGCAAGATTTTAGGTGTAACTGCATCGTTCTGGTAGGTAGGAGGCTTGCTCGTGTTTTCACTCCATTTGTGTATGCGGAATGCGGCGGATGCTGAATTCTGGACCAGGCTGAACGCGAAGAGCAGGATGAGTATTAATCGGATTTTCATTAGAGGTGTAGGTTAAACAAATGGTCATCAACAATCAAATATATGCTTCATTGTGTGTTTTGAATGTTGTTTTGAAATTTCAGAACCAGGAATAGTTGGATTGTATATCATGATACCTTTCTAAATAGTCAAACTCCAGGTCTCTAAACTATCGCTATCGGATACTAGGATTTATCCGAAATCCGTTTCTATTCCGGGAATCTGCAAACCCATAAATCAACAATTATAAATACGCCTAATTCCTTAATTTCACCTAGCTGCTTTTACATCTAAAACGACCAGGGATACCTGGATACCGAATCCAGATTCATAGCCTCCAATACTTCCAAGCAAGCCATTGAAAGCCAGGCCTGATATACTATACCCTGGCGTCTTTTACAGATGCATACTGGTTTCATTCCTACTGTTGACTGGAATCCTTCCAAATATTCAGGCTCAGAATACCTCCAATTCCAATTGGCGTAGCAAAAAGATCAGTACCCATACGACACGTATAATCCTGGATAGTCTTTCGATTGTCCCGGGCAGCTTTCACATGGATGGGATCGCCACCGATCAATTCCAATTAAATGAATTATCAGCGACTCTGACCTGGCTAAAGCCACCAAATGCGGACAGTATTCGCGTCCGTTACCGGGTGCTTCCACTTTCGTTTAGTCGTCAATATTACCATAAGGACCGCCGGATGATCGATAGTCTGATCGTTTTTAATTACCTCGCGCCGGGTTCAACCGGTACTGGGAATGGCCATTTCGTGGATTTCAATACCCTGGATTATAATGGCAGTTATGGCCGGAGCATTTCACTCGGAAATAACCAGGATGCTGCTTTGACCTCTCATTTTAATTTGCAGGCCAATGGGTATCTATCCGATAGTATCAAACTGGAAGCGGCCATATCAGACAATACCTTGCCATTCCAACCTGAAGGCAATACCCAACGCCTTCAGGAATTTGACCAGGTCTATATCCGCCTGTCCCGGCACCGCCAATTATTACAGTTAGGAGATTATACGATCGAAAAGCCCAAGGGATATTTTCTGAACCTCAACAAACGGGTTCAGGGCCTCTACTACAGCAACGGATTTAAGATCAGCCCTCATGTCGACAACAGTTTTGCGGTGAGTGGCTCTGTTGCCAAAGGGGATTTTGTCCGAAATATTTTCCAGGGACTGGAAGGCAACCAGGGCCCTTATAAACTGACCGGAAATAATGGCGAACAATTCTTTATCGTCCTGGCAGGCACTGAAAAGGTATATATCAATGGCCTGATCCAGGAACGGGGAGAAAATGCAGACTATACCATTAATTATAATACCGCAGAGATTCGTTTTATGCCCCGGCGGCTGATCACCAAGGATTCCAGGATCCAGGTAGAATTTGAATACCAGAGCCGGAATTACCTGAATTCGCTGATCTATGCCTGGGACGAAATTCAGGTGGGTAAAAAGCTCAACCTGCATCTGAATGTTTATTCCAACCAGGATGCCAAGAACCAGGGCTATCAACAAAGCCTCAATGGGGATCAGAAACGCTTCCTGGGCAGTGTCGGGGATTCTATCAATAATGCTTATTATCCGGTTGTGACCCTCGATACCTTTGCAGCGTCCAAGATCCTGTATAAATTGATCGATACCCTAATAGCCGGTCATCGATATGACTCAGTCTATATCTATTCCATTAGTCCGGATAGCGCGAAATACAACCTTTCCTTCTCGTATGTAGGTCCTGGCAAAGGCGACTATATCATTTCTTCCCGGGCGGTGAATGGCAGGGCTTATGATTGGTTGCCGCCTAATGGAGGGCAGCACCAGGGTGACTATGCACCGGTGCAGCTGTTGGTTACGCCAAAGATGCAACAGGTGATGAGCCTGGTTATGAATTATCAGATTGATTCCCTCAAATCCGTCAATGTGGAATGGAGTGCCAGTAATTACAATCCGAATCTTTTTTCCGATATCCCTTATGCCGAGCATCTTGGGCTAGCAGCCAAACTGCATTATAAGGAACAACGACCGCTCGGAACTTCAGATAGCCTGGGTAAGAAGGCCTGGAATTGGCAGAATGACCTGGATTATGAATTTGTTCAGGGCAAGTTTCAGGCCATTGCTCCATACCGGAATGTGGAATTTAGCCGGGACTGGAATGTACCTGTACCAGGACTTGTCAAACCGGATGAGAATCTGGCGGGCTATACGACTAGCCTTCAGAACCGGAAGTATGGCACCATCAGTTATGGCTTTGGATATTATGGGACGGGTTATGGTTATACCGGTTACCGCAACATTTTAGGTTATTCCAATGAACAGAAACGCTGGAAAACCGCTCTAAGTCTTAACCTCTTACAAGCGCAGGATAGTGGCTGGAAATCCGTATTCTTCCGTCCGTCTGCCCTGGCGGAATATCGATTGCCAAAATTAAATCATGGAAGCTTTGGGGTACAGTATCAGGAAGAAAGTAACAGTATCCGGGATCGGCTTAGTGATAGTCTATATAGCACGGCGTACCTGAATCACACAATGAATGTGTACTTCCGGACTGCGGATAATCAACCCTTACACTATAGTCTGAATTACGCCTACCGGAGTGATGCCTTGCCCCGTGGGTCAGACTTCCTTCGTCAGAGTCACAGTCATACCATTGATGCGCGCCTGGGTATTGCCCGGTCCAAAAACCAGGTCTTATCCTTTACTGGATCGTATCGCCGATTGATCGTGGATGATAGTCTTTTTAATAATCAGCAAGGAGAAGAAACGGGATTAGGACGTCTCGAGTATACTGGAAATTTCCTGAAAGGGGCCATCCGCCTGCAGACTTTGTATGAGGCTGGGGCAGGGCAGGAGCAGAAGCGAACCTATACCTATGTGGAAGTTCCGGCAGGGCAGGGGGTTTATACCTGGATCGATTATAATAATGATGGGGTGCAGCAGCCAAATGAGTTTGAAATTGCCTTGTATCCGGACCAGAAAAAGTTCATCCGCATCTTTACGCCAACCAATGAGTATGTGCGGGTCAATTATGTCACCTATAACCAGAGCCTATCCCTTGAGCCTGCATTAATTTTTGGAAAGGGTAAATTGAAAGGCTGGAAAGGGGTCGTGGCACGTTTTACGGATCAAGGCTCATTGCAGATCACTAACAGACTGACAAATACCTCAGCAGGGGAGGCGTTGAATCCATTTATCCCGAGTCTTCGGGATGACCGCATTATCATTGCCAATACCTCCCTAAGTAATACGTTGTTCTTTAATCGGAGCAATCCGACGTTTGGGATGGAATATAGTTATATTCAAAACTCCAGCAAGCAATTGCTGACCTATGGGGTGGAGGGGATCTCCACGACCCAGAATACGGCCAGGATTCGCTGGAACCTATCGACTGCTTTTACAAGCAATATGGTGCTGGTGGCTGGAGAGCGGGGCTATGAATCTGCCTTAAGCGATGGACGTACCTATGCGGTTCATAACTATAGCGGCGAGCCATCTTTGACCTGGATACACCATGGTGTAATACGGATTACGGGAACGCTCCATTATGAGAATCGAATGAATGCGGACGTGTATGGAGGGGAGACCGCACAGATTGGTCGCACAGATCTGGAATTCCGCTATAGTAAACCGGTTTCGGGGGTTCTGGTAATTCGTGGTTCTTATGCCGGTATTCGGTATGATGGACTGACAACTGCCCCGGTTGCCTTTACGATGTTGGATGCCTTACAACCGGGAGCCAATTATCTGTGGTATGCGAATTGGGACCGACGTTTGAGCAAGGGCATTGAGGTATCCCTGGAATATGAAGGCCGGAAACCAGGAGGGAGTGCTGCGGTACATACGGGTAGGATGACCCTGAGGGCGATATTGTAAAGAGTCGAAAGTCGAAAGCGGTTCTTTAGTATCAAGTATTTCGTATCAGGTATTAGGTATCAGGTATTAGGTATCAGGTATCAGGTATTAGGTATTAGGTATCAGGTATCAGGTATCAGGTATTAGGTATCAGGGAATACGCATCAAGAATCAACGGTTCCGGTTCCGGTTCCGGTTCCTGAGCGGAGTCGAAGGAGAGCGGAGTCGAAGGAGAGCGGAGTCGAAGGAGCGCGAAGTCGGAGGGTGTGTACTTAGAGTATTCTTCGCGCCCGTAGCGAGAATCCCATCGCTTAAGATCTAACTGCTAATAAAAGATATCATAAATCCTTCAAACCCACCGTCATTTAATGTTCTAATTCCCTCACTAAAAGGCATTCCGGCTTACATTCGCAATCCATTTTAAAAAACTTCCTAAGGAAATGGTTCAGACAGATTACATACATGTACCGTACGGCAAAGCCGTTTACGGAGAGCCTGAAATTGAAGCCGTAAACAAGGTCCTGCGCAGCTCTACCCAGATGGGTAAGCATGTCCGGGAAATGGAATCCAGGGTGGCCGCCTTATATGATAAGCAATATGGCATCATGGTCAATTCCGGTTCCTCCGCCCTTTATTTGGCAGCAGAACTCATGAACCTTCCCAAGGGAAGTGAAGTGATCACACCCGCCCTGACCTTTTCGACAACGGTAGCACCGATAGTAAAAAAAGGCTGGATCCCAGCATTCGTAGATGTTGAAGAAGGCACCTATAATGTAGATGCCTCCAAAGTTGAGGCGATGATCGGCCTGGACACTAAGGCCATGATCATCCCCAATCTCATGGGCAATCTTCCCGACTGGAAAATCCTGCGTGAAATAGCCGATAAACATCAGCTCTTCGTTTTGGAAGACAGTGCGGATACTCTGGGTGCCGAGATCAATGGCAAGTCTTCAGGCCGCTTCACGGATATGAGTACCACCTCATTTTATGGCTCGCATATCATCAATTGCGCTGGCAATGGCGGTATGTTATGCGTAAACGGGGATGCATTTTATGATCGCGGGCGACTTTTGCGGAGCTGGGGCCGTAGCTCTTCCCTGTTTGTGGAAAGCGAAGCTATTGAAAACCGTTTCAATGTGGAGGTCGATGGTATTCCTTATGATGCCAAGTTCGTCTTTGAAGAGCCTGGTTTTAATATCGAACCTGCCGAATTAGGTGCAGCTTTTGGATGTGTGCAATTGGATAACCTGGCCTGGAATATTGATTCCCGGACCAGCAATTACCATAAAATGCGGACCTTCTTCCAGCAGTGGGAGGATATCTTCATTCTTCCCAATCAATTGTCTGATAGCCGTACGGGATGGCTGGCATTTGCTGTAACGATCCGGGAATCCGCTCCATTCATTCGGAGAGATTTGCAGATCTTTCTGGAAAAGCGGAATATTCAGACCCGCACCGTTTTTACCGGAAATATCCTTCGTCAGCCTGGGTTTAAGAATATCGCTCATAAGGCGAGTCCAGATGGCTATCCGGAATCTGATAAGGTAATGCGGGGAGGAATGCTATTGGCCTGTCACCATGGTTTGAATGAGGCCCAGATCTCCCATGTAATGGAAAGTGTCACCTTGTTCATGAAACAATACGCCTGATGCTGGATATCATATTAGTATGGCTTCTTTTCGGCCGCTCGGTTGGTTCATTGGCTAGCCGGAAGGGCCAGAAGCCAACACTTTGGAAGCTTTATTTAGTCTTAGCTTGGTTTGGATTAGAAGTCGTTGGCTTATTCATTGGAATGGTCATTAGTAAAAACCTGATTTTAGCCGCTTTATTGGGCCTGGCAAGTGGTTTTGGCGGCTTTCTAATGATCCGGTATCGACTGGAACAGTTTCCGGATATCCCTGAAGAAAACTGGATGGACCGATTAGGTAAACAACAGGATTTATAAATTACCAGCCCAGGACTTCTTTAAGACGGCTCATCCCGTTCTTGCTGACTAAAGCTGTAGCGCCACATTGCAGTCGTGCAATGTGGCTTTCTTTTTCATAGGGCTCTATTTTACTGATCTGCGATACTGGAATCAGGTAGGATCGATGCACGCGGACAAACTGTTGCGGGTCCAGAGAACGTTCCAAGTTTCCCAGCGTCTGTTTCTTCAGAAAAGTACCATCGGCCGTCACAATCCGGATATAATCATCGGCAGCTTCGATATAGTGGATCTCGGAGGCAGGAATGATCCGGATAGCCCCCCGGTCCTTAACGACTATACGTTGAGAATAGGCGGTACTTGGACTTATTGGAAGAGAAGGGAGGCTATTGATCTCCGGGTTCTGTCCTGCGGTTCGCAACCATTTTTCGATAGCTTTATCGAAACGGTCCTTGCTAATAGGCTTCAGGAGGTAATCTATTGCCTGGGATTCAAATGCCTCCATCGCATATTGATCAAATGCGGTTGTAAAAATGACTGTCGGCGGCTGATCCAGTAATTCCAGCATTTCAAAACCACTTAGCCGAGGCATCTGTACATCCAGGAAAATCAGGTCGGGCTGGTATTGCTGAATAGCTTTGAATCCATCAAAGCCATCGGTACAGGTAGCTACAATTTCGATCGATTCATGGGCCTCCAGAAGGGTAGCGATCAGCGCCCTGCCCAGGGGCTCGTCATCAATGATAATGGCTTTAAACATGATTATTGCGGAATTTGCAGGGTAGTAATAAAGTATCCATCCATTTCCTGGGTTTGTAAAAGATCCTGGCGGGCGTACATCAGGTATAGCCTGCGTCGCACCCCACTAAGTCCAAAACCGGTACCGCTATCCGCCTTTAAAGTTGGATCATAGGGATTACTGATCCGGATCTTCACAATACCCAATTCCATACTGATCCGGATATCGATAACAACGTCCCCGGTTTTTCCATAAACACCATATCGGATGGCATTTTCCATGATCGGTTGTAACAGAAAAGGAGGGATTTTGGCTAGTTTAACGCTTTCCTCTATATCCCATTCCACCTTAAGGCGATCTCCAAACCTCAGGGACTCAATCCATAAATAGTTTCTCAGAAATTCCAATTCCTCCTCCAGATTCACCCATTCGCTTCTTCCCTGCTTTACGGAGCTTCTCAGGAAATCACTTAGCCTGCTGATCATTTCGCCTGCTTTTGCCGGATTAATGATCAGCAGTGAGGCTATGGCATTGAGACTATTATACAGGAAATGAGGTTGAAGCTGCTGCCGGAGTTTAAATAATTCCGCCTCTTTCAATAATGCAGCAGCATCCTGTTGGAGGGCATAGCGGGACTGGATCTCATCCATCCGTTTGTAAAGGCCGGCGCTGATACTCCAGATTAGCAGGAGTGAAGGATAGAGCATCCAGCGACTAAATTGGAGGAAAAGCTTCCAGTTTTGAAGCTGCATATGCTCTGCATTATTAAAGACCCAATCCGATATGGCTGCGTGCAGGAAAGCCGCCATGAAACCTGTAAAGAGCCCTATCAGAACGGAATACGCGAGCAAACCGACTTTTGTTGGATAGGCCTTAAGCAGAAATACCTGTAAACTACAGCTTGCTAAGAGAACGAATCCAAAGACCAGTCCTTCTTTCATGGCCAAAATCCCGGGGAAGTCCTGCAGGCATGAAAGGCCCTGAGATGCCAGAATCCCAAGGGCCACGCAAGCTGCTGGTAATACCCACCAGATCTTTGGAGACAGTTGCATCCGTTGGTGGATAGAAATTAATAACTTTTGATTTCAACAGATCCGAAAGAGCAGGTGCCCCTTAATACCAGGACCTTCCGGTCGACTTCCTTTTCGCCGGAGCGCAGGAATCGTTGGTCCTCTACACTACCCATGGTTGGGTTGATCTCATTCTGAATTTCCCAATTGGAAGGAACGATGAGCTCCACCCCACCAAAGGCGGCAGCTATATCCAATATCATTGGCTGGACACCAGCATCGGCAGATACCAGGTTTACTTCAGCGCCGGCAAAATTTACCCGGATGCTGCCTCCTTTAAAACTTTTGGAGGTGATGATCTCTTTTCGTGCACCAAAACTGACGTCGATATTCACCGTATCCGCATCATTGGAAATTAATTGGAAATGCTGGCGTTCCCATGGTGCAGGTCTGCGTTTTCGGAAAATCATAACCAAACCCAGCGCGATCAAAATTCCAGGCCAGACGATGAGCCGGGTAGGGATCATCGGGAAAAAATAGGGATGCAGGAAGTAAATGCTACCAATAAGGATCAGAATCCACCAGGCATTCCTACGAAATCGTGTTTTAATGCCGATGCCAATTCCAATGATAATCAGGATCAGTGGCCATTGTAATTGATAGTAAACACTGAACTCCGGAAACAAGTTGTGCAAGAGTATGAGAACACCTACAATCACCACAACACTACCAAAGATCAATCTGCCCTGTTCTTTATGTGGGGACTTATTATCAGAAGGGAAATCCATTTTATTGTTTTTGTAAAAGTAATAGGGCCGGGAAAGCTGGAACAAAGCCTTTAGGCAAGGGTGGTGTAGATGTCGGTAAAGGGGAACTGTGGGGCGGTGAATGCTGGAATGTTCCGATGTTGAAGCACCGGACCCTTCAAATCGCTTAGGGGCCGGAGGGGGCCGACTATTTGCCGCGACCGAATGCTGGTACTGCACATTTTCTTGTCCCCGCCATTCGGCGGGATAGGCATTCCCGAAGCGAATCCGTTTATTATAGTCCAGGTTGCGTTGTTTCCTCAATGTTTGTATGACAGGACCCTTCGATTTCGCTCTCCTTCGACTCCGCTCTCCTTCGACTCCGCTCTCCTTCGACTCCGCTCAGGAACCGGAACCGGAACCGGAACCGGGGGTGGGGGATATTATCACTGTTCACGGGGAGGGCACTTCAACTTTGCTCAGTGACCTGGGGGCCAGGATCAATGCAATACCACACATTCCTGGCGAAGCCTACTATTACCCGTCTGTAGTTCCAGCATATACGTTCCGGAAGGCAAGGAACTGACATCAATGGGTTGTGTTGAATACCCTTGTGAAAGTTGGGAATTATTCAGCACGGATTTCACTAATTGGCCCTCCATATTCAAAAGCACTAATGAACCTGTTGCAGCTTTATTCAGGTAGAATTTCGCGATCATTTCCTGCTGGGCAGGCACTGGATAAGCCTGGAATAATTCTACAGATTTATATAATGGACTGGTAGTATTCACCCCTGCCGGATTCCCGGGATCGATCACAATATTTTCATCCCCCGGTTGATAATAGGAGAACACGAAATACACCAGCATCATTTCATCCGTAGTGCTCTCACCCAAGGTCACCAGTTTGGGCGGGCTACTCGGATTGTCCGGATTATTCGTGGTATTGTCGTAGGTCGCTAATGCGAAGGCCGTTGTTCCCGCACTGAATTTTTTAATCTTGTCGAAGAGGTAGAAACCCTGCCAGTGAAAATCCCATTTTGGGATATTGATATAATTCTGGGTATCACCGGATGGTGCGACACCGAAAGAACGGATATTTTGACCCAAAAGATGCATATGAGGGGCAATGCCCAGAATGGAAATATCCAGGGGGAAATACTGTTGTTCTACAAATGATTTTACGGTATTTGCGGGTATTACCAAGGCCGGAGTGATATTTGTGCTGTGGTTCAAAACCGGAATGATAAACACATCCCGGACCGGTGATTTGGAGAAAAAGAAACGAACCTGGGTACTATCTTGCATGCCTGCGGTACCCGTTGGATAATGGATCTGAATGACGAGCTTGGCATTTTTAGGAAGTTTGGTTCCAAAGCCTGTAGGATATTTTAACGGACTGCTTCCCGGCACCCATCCACCCAACAAAATCGCATTATTGGTTCCTATGCCACCAAAAGAGGTATAACCAGGACCCGGATCGGCGGCATCGAGGGCCGTACTCTGGCCAGTTGTATCTGCATATACCAGCACATGATGTACAATACTCCGATTGCCTGGAATTGCTTCGAAAGCCGTAATGTATTGGTCAGCCGTTTGATTTGTCGGGAGTACAAAGCAACGGTACATATCGGAGGTGGCTGCAGGGGAAGTATACGTTGGAATCCGGACGGTCAAATCGGCGGTTCCTGGCAGATCACCAGCAGTACTGAATACCGGCTGGGGTGGTGCCAGACTAAGATTTCCGGCGGGTGTTCCTCCATTGACCCAGGCAAGGATTTTTGTTTTCTCTGTACTGCTTAGAATGCGCTCATGCGCCATATGACTATAATTGGGATCGGGAGGCCAAGGGGGCATTTTATTGATATTGACATCAAAACCAATACTGGTGGCATTGTTGACAGCATCCGTATAGGTCATCAAGGCAAAGGGTGCAATACCCCCGGAATGATGGCAATTGGAACAGCGATTATAAATAATCGCAGCAACAGAAGTGCTCCAATCAGGTACCTGGGCCAAAGATGTACCCACGCAAATGGAGAGCAGCAGCAGGAGTATAAATGATTTCATTTTCGTAAATATACATTTTTACTACATTATGCATATGTGTCATTGCTTGATCGCTGAAGGTATTTTTTAAGCCACGGCGATCCAAAGTTATCTTTGCCACCTTTTTATCAGATTCATGGACATTGCAAAAAACTTCGATCACGCCGCAGCAGAAGCCCGATGGTATAATCATTGGCAGTCGCGGGGTTATTTTCATTCTACACCGGACGAGCGTCCTGCCTATACAATCGTAATGCCTCCGCCCAATGTGACCGGAGTGCTGCACATGGGTCATGCCCTGAATAATTCGGTTCAGGATGTCCTCATTCGCCGCGCGAAATCACAAGGATATAATACCTGCTGGGTGCCTGGTACGGATCATGCCTCCATTGCTACCGAAGCGAAAGTGGTTGGAATGCTCCGCGATCGGGGTATTGATAAGAATTCCCTGAGCCGGGATGAATTCCTTTCCTATGCCTGGGAATGGAAGGAAAAATATGGGGGAATCATCCTGGAGCAATTGAAACGCCTGGGATGTGCCCTGGATTGGGATCGGACGCATTTCACCATGGATGAAGGCTATTACCAGGCCGTAATGAAGGTCTTCGTAGACCTTTATCAGAAAGGCCTTATCTACAGGGGTGTCAAAATGATCAACTGGGATCCAAAAGCCAAAACAGCTTTATCGGATGAAGAAGTAAATCATAAAAGCACCCAGAGCAAGCTCTATTATGTTCAGTATTTCCTTTGCGACAAGGATGGAACGCCCACAGGAGGCAGTATTACAATAGCAACGGTGCGTCCGGAAACCATTCTTGGAGACACTGCTGTTTGTGTGCACCCCAATGATCCAAGATATGCAGATCTTAAAGGCAGCTATTGCCTGGTTCCGCTGATCAACCGGCCCATCCCGATAATTTATGATGATTACATCGACCTGGAATTTGGAACGGGAGCCTTAAAAGTGACGCCGGCGCATGATATCAATGATTATAACCTGGGACTCAAACACAAGCTCCCGGTGATCGATACCCTGAATGATGATGGGACGATGAGCGAAGCTGCGGGAAGATATATTGGGGAGGACCGTTTTGTAGTTCGTAAGAAGATCATTGAAGACCTGAAAGAGAGTGGCAATTTTATTAAGGAGGAAGCTTATGCGAACCAGGTAGGCTATTCGGAACGTACGGATGTGGTTATTGAGCCAAGACTCTCCATGCAATGGTGGTGCAAAATGCCATCACTCTCCGCACCGGCATTGGTAGATGTCCTCACCGATCGGGTTCAGTTCCATCCTGAAAAGTTCAAGAATACCTACCGGCACTGGATGGAAAACATCCGCGACTGGTGTATTTCACGGCAATTATGGTGGGGACAACGGATCCCGGCCTGGTACGATTTGGAGGGTAATATGTACGTTGCGGAAAATGAGGCTGCAGCAATGGAGCAGGCTCGCAAAGCGTTGAATGTTCCGGATCCCAAACTCCGGCAGGATGAGGATTGCCTGGATACCTGGTTTTCTTCCTGGCTCTGGCCGATGGAAGTATTTGATTGGCATTCTAATCCGGATAATGCCGATCTTAAGTTCTACTATCCAACACAAACCCTGGTAACGGCACCAGAGATCATTTTCTTCTGGGTGGCCCGGATGATCATGGCTGGTGAGGAATACATGGGAAAAATCCCCTTTGAAAAGGTATACTTCACTGGGATAGTTCGGGATAAACTTGGCCGGAAAATGAGTAAGAGCCTGGGGAACTCCCCGGATCTTTTGGCATTGATCGATGAATGGGGTACGGATGCCGTTCGTTTTTCTGTAATGATCGCGTCACCGGCAGGAAATGATCTCCTGTATGATGAAGGAATGCTCCTTCAGGGAAGAAATTTTTGTAACAAACTCTGGAATGCCATGAAATTGGTGAAGGGTTGGGAGGGCCGATTAAGTTCCGATCCGATCTCCGCTGATGCCGGTTTCGCCATTCAATGGATGCAGGCCCGTTTAATCCAGACTCGCCAGGAGTTGAACAGGCTCTATGAAAGCTTCCAATTAAGTGAGGCCTTAAAAACTGTTTATTCTCTGATCTGGGACGACTATTGCAGTTGGTACCTGGAATGGGTGAAGCCCGCTATGGATACCCCTGTCAGCAAGGAGATCTATCAAACCAGTATTTCCCTTTTTGAAAGCCTGATCCAGTTATTGCATCCGTTCTTGCCCATGGTAACGGAAGAACTATATCATATGCTAAGCGACCGGGCTGTTGGAGATGATCTCATGGTGAAGCAACTGCCCGTCACGGAGACTGCCGACAATAACATGCTGAATCTGGGAACAGCCCTTCAGCAAACAATTACCGCCATTCGTGATGCACGTACCAAAGCCGGGCTAAAACCAAAAGACCCTGTAGAAATCCTGGTGAATGCACCCGATAAATTGCTGTATGAACGTACTAAGGGAATTCTTTTGCGCCAAACAGGAGGCAATAGTCTCGAATATTGCACCGATGCAGTAGAAGGGGCCATTTCGCTGGTGGTACAAAATGACAAAATTTACCTGAAGGCGGAACAAAAGATGGATTCCGGCATTCAAAAAGAGGCGCTAACAAAGGAACTGAATTATTTAACCGGTTTTTTGGAAAGCGTGGAGAAGAAATTGAGCAATGAAAAATTCATGCAGAATGCCAAACCCGAGATTGTAGCTATTGAACGAAAAAAACAAGGCGATACCTTGTCCCGAATAAAAACCATTCAAGAAAGTCTCGCCTCCTTATAAATTATACATTATGAACGATCGGAAAAGACCTTTCCTTATTGGAGCCTCCTTGTTGCTGGTATCAGTCCTTGCGTTTGCCCAGCATAAGGCCCCCCAAAAACAGCCTGTCGAAAAGAAAGCACCCGTTGGAAGGCCGGTTATGGTAGTAACATTAGGAGGAACCGATAGAACAGGGGGCGATATTTCAAAATCCGATTTTGATCATATGGCACCCGCTGGTATACGCATTAAGGATCCCAATGGAGCTTTTATTGAAGGATTTTCATTCACCTATGGGGAGCGGAATTTGTATGAGGACTCAGCAGGTAATCCCAAGCCGGTAACAGATTACCTGACGGAATACTGTATGGGTGACACGCTGAGCCCGATTATCAGCAAAACGATTTCCAGTCGCACCAAACCCGGAGACACCGCCTATTTTGACGATATCCATATCCGTCTGTCAGATGGCAAACCAGCGAATGGAAAATCCATGAAATTTGTGATTACCCGATAGGTATTTCGATCAGTTGAGCAGCAGCAGATTGACAGTCCGTTGCAGGATGTTGAATGCTATTTCCGCCATAAGATTTTCCTTGTCCAGCGTTGGATTTACTTCGGTCAATTCAAAGCAACAGATCTTATGGTTCTGGGCAAAGCTTGCCAAAAGGTCTTCTGCCTCCCGTTCCCGCAGGCCATTACTGACAGGAGTACCGGTACCCCGTGAAATACTGGCATCCAGGCTGTCCACATCAAAGGATACATAAATATCATCGCAGGCCGCCAGGTGCAGCATCGTCTGCCGTACTACATGTTCCACTCCTTTACGACGAACCTCAGCAACGGGTATCACCTTTATTTTTAGGGATTTGAGCAGGAATTCTTCCTCCTTTTCATAGTCCCGCAAAGCAATGAACACCAGGTCTTGCGGCAATACCTTCGGACTGATCTTGCCGATCTGTTTTAAGCGTGTCCAGTAATCCAGGGTCTGAGCATCCGGTTTATGGATCTGGTTTTCGGTATTATCTACTGCCAGGGCGGTTGCCAAAGGCATTCCATGCATGTTTCCGGATGGAGAAGTAAAAGGGGTATGCATATCCGCGTGTGCATCGATCCATATTACGCCGAGTTTGCTTTTCGGTTTCGCAATTTTTATTCCTGCAATGGTTCCGCCTGCCGTAGAGTGGTCACCCGCCAATACGACCGGAAACAATCCACTTTTAAGAGTGGTGGAAACTGCCTCTGAAACACGTTCATACATGGTCAGCACTCCCTTGATGCGTTTGGCATAAGGTGAGGCCACTGGTTCGTACAAAAGATTGTTTTCGGTCTCTACCGCCTCTGCCGGAAAATTCACAAAGAAATTGCTCATGAAGTCCAGCGCTGCGATCTTCAACGCATCTACACCAAGGCTGGCCCCACGGGTGCCAGCTCCAATCTCACTCTTGACCTCTATGATTTTTATATTCCGCATGATCCCAAAGAAAGGGCAATTTACAGGATTGAAAATTCAGCGGCTCATTTCAGTCCGCCGATTGGCTTTTCTTGCTTCCGGAAATGAGCCATTTAGCCTAAAAAGGATACCCAATGGCAATATGAAGGACCAGGTTATTATAGCGCCAATCACTATTAAAGAATTGGATCTCATTGCCCACCCAACCACCATGAACCGGGTATGCCGGGTTTTTAATCGGAAATCCTTCATCTACCCGGATCACAAAGAGCCCACTGATATCAAAACGAACCCCCAGACCAGTACTAACTGTAACATCACTTCCCAGCTTATTTAATGCGAATTCTCCATTCGGATAATCCGGACTTGGTTTGGCTAACCAGATATTTCCGGCATCCACAAATGCAGCACCATTCAGATGCAGGGCACCCCCAAACATCTGGATAATATCGAATCGATACTCTGCATTCGCTTCAAGTTTTATATCTGCAGTGCGGTCAATAAAATTGTTGGAGGATACGTTGGTGGAGTCATAATAAGACCCGGGCCCCAATTGTCGAACCCGATATCCACGAAGGCTATAAGGCCCTCCTACGAAATACTGTTTGATATAGGGTAGGGCAGTGCTCTTATCATAGGGTAAACCGATACCTGCAAAGAATCGCATGGCAAAACTGTAATGCTGCCTGCGGATATAATGTCGCGCATCTGCTTCGAACTTTACATACTGTGAATACCGGAGTCCAAGAGAATTTTCCAGGTTTACAAGGCTATTCAAAGCACTCAGCAAGCCTCCCGATTCTTCAAAACCTGCCCGAATGGAGGAGTAATGTCTTCGCGCATTTGGACCATTGCTGTTATTATAGTTGAAGTAAATGCTCTCCCCTTCAATAAAACTTTGCCGATAACTGTTCCTAAGGAATTCATTTGAATCCAGCCGGCGTTGGAATGTGTCCGCAATCCTTGGAAGGCGAAGAATATTGATAAATGCCGGGGAAAAGTCCCAGGTAATATTCGAACGCTGATGCCAGTTATAGGTGATACTTGCGGTGGTATTGATCAGGGTAAAATAATCGACACGGTCCAGGATATTGGTACCCAAGCCAAGAATGGTATGCGGCCGGGCAGTGGTATTAGAGCTATTCAGAGAAAATGGTGCGATCAGTTTGGGGAAGTCAAGGGTGGCATTTACACCCGCATTCCGGGACAATAAATAAAAACGATCTACGAATTTATCCGCAAGCTCGTTGCTATAGCCTAGTTCGAGGCCTCCGGTCATAGATATACTTAACTGATTGGCCCCCTTTAGCAGATTTCGGTTCCGGAAATTGATGCCTACACTATTGCCCAGGGTATAGGTAGTACCGCTGGATACTTCATACTCCAGGCTGAAGTCATAACGTTTTGTAGGATTCATCAGGATGATGCAACGCAGAGACCGGTCTTTAGGCAAGGTTGAATCCTCAATGATATAGGTTTGAACATATTGGAATACGCCCAGCTCATTGAGTTTTGTGATCGTCAGATCATAATTGTCCTGGGTGAAATAATCACCTGGTCGAAGGAATATTTGATTGAGTAAGACCTTTTCCCGGACAAAATAATTATGATAACTGAAGTTGACATCCTGTCGATTAAAGCGACGCAAGGAGCTATCCCGGATATCTTTACGATCGACGAAATCAGGATAAATGGATAGCTTGCCAATCTTAAATCGTTGGTACGCCTTGGGTTCATCCGCTTTTCGAATGATAATGTGCAGATCTACGGTTGCTTGTTTGGGTTTATGTTGCTGATCAATATAATTCAGGGCACTTTCAAAAGGATTGGCAACATCTTTCAGGATCGATTTATTGAAGGTATCAACCAGGACATGGATATTGTCGGTAGAAAACTTGTAGTAGCCCTTGTTTCGCAACACATTGGTGATCCGGCTTCGTTCTTCCTCCCCCATGGTCATGGCAAAAGGTTTTCCGGTTTGTAAGGCACTCTGGCCCATACTTGCACGTACAAAGCTGGCTACATCACTATCATCGATATCCAACAAGGTTTTATTGATCAGGTACCGCATTCCGGTTTCAACCTGGTAGAACACACGAACTTTGCGTCTGTGATAGATGGCGGTATCCGTTACTTTGCTGTAGAAATAGCCCTGATTAAACAAATGGGCTCTCATATGCTGGAGGGATCGATCCACCAGTGTGCTATCAAAGATTACAGGTCGTTCAACTGTTCGTAGTTTCTTCTGAAAATTCTCGGCAGCCGTATCACGCTGATAGCGTTTATAGCGCATGTTATAAAGACTCACTTTATAAGGGGCAATCTTTAGAAAATAGGTATTAGGTTTTTGGATGATCAGGGAATTTAAGGCATCCGTTAGTTCGCCCTTATTAGTCAGGGATTTATCAGCCTTTATTTTGAGGCTATTATTCCGAAGCAGGTATTGGCCCTGTTCCACGTGTTTTGTTGGATTACAGGCAGCAATCAGCAGAATAAGTCCGGACAGCACTGCGAGCATGGCAGCGGTGTGGGGGTATGAGTGCTGGGAATGCATGCAGTACTTAAAGTCGTATTGGTCTAGATTTGCCGTTTATGATAACGAAGGCGCAAGTTAAAGAGATTCGTGCGCTGGCTACAGCTAAAGGTAGAAATGAAGCCGGGACCTACCTGGTGGAAGGGGATAAGTTGTGCCGGGAATGGCTGGTGTCAGATCAGGAACTTGTATATATTGTTGGAACAACCGATTGGTTAGCCCAAAACGAAGCCTTAATGGCAAGGCATACAAGCGCAGAAATACTGACAGTAAAAGAAGACGATCTGCTTCGAATAGCAACCCAGACCCAGCCCAACCAAGCGGTTATTGTAGCTAAAAAATCAGTGGTGAAGAAGGCACTTCCAAAAGATGAATGGTGCCTGGCTTTAGATGTGATACAGGATCCCGGAAATTTGGGGACAATAATCCGAATTGCCGACTGGTTTGGGATTCAACACATCATCTCTGCCCCAGATACTGCAGATTATTACAATCCAAAGGTGGTTGCGGCAGCTATGGGAGGGCATTTAAGGGTTCAATTACATAAATCACCCTTGGCCGAATTTCTTGCAAGCTATACCCGTCCGATATTAGCAGCGACTTTGAATGGGAACTCCATACTGGATCACAAATCCCTTTCGGGTGCCTGTCTGATTATTGGGAATGAAAGTAAGGGCATCCGGAATGAAGTCGTACAACTGGCAACAGAACAGGTCAGCATCCCAAGGTATGGCGGGGCAGAATCCTTAAATGCAGCGGTAGCTACCGGTATTCTGCTATCCGTGTTAGTAAGAGGTTAAAGTGATGGGTATTGAAGGTATTATCCAGTTATGGCATGTCAATTGAAAGGTGTATCATTATTCTCAAATTCCAATTCATAACAGTTTTTCCAATGAAAAAGTATCTATTACTAATTCTCCTGAGTTGCGGCTATCTTATATCAAATGCAGCACAACAAGGATATTCCCTGCTTCAGGTCGGCCTGAGTGATCATAGTCCGCTAGCGGTGAAGATCGATGGTAAGTTTATTGATCAGCAAACAGTCTGGCTGAAACTGGACGGCATTGCACCAGGATCCCACCGCGTCAGTGTTTATAAAATGGGCCGTAATATGCGCCCATTCAGGCTTTTTACAGGTACATTAATTCTGGATCCTAATGTGGATTATACCGCCCTGGTGGATGTAAATCGGCATGTACTGAATCTGCGCAGCGATTATCCGGATGAGGGTGATGATGATCGTTATGGATCTAATGGCGGACCTGGATATGATGGTGACCATCATGATGGTGATCATCATGATGGCAGGGATGGTCATGATGATCATTATGGATCACCTGCCCCTCAGGGCACACCTGTTGATGAACCCATAGGTGACCCAAACCAGCAAGGTTATGGCTCCTATCCACGCGGTCGTGATGGAAGTCATGGCAATGTGAATAACCAAAATTTCCTGAGCCCTTCTGACATGAATGATCTGAAACTTCGCGTGAATGATCGCATCACAGACACTGAAAAAGAAAAACTGCTTGAATCCGTTTTAGCCAATCGCACTTTTACTTGTGCACAGACCCGTGTGATGCTTTCCTGGCTCTGGTTTGAAAGTGGAAAGCTGGTGTTTGCAAAGTGGGCCTACCCGCATGTGATCGATCGTCAGGATTACTGGAAGCTGGAGGATGTATTTATGTTCACGAATGCAAAGGACGAATTTAATAGGGCTATTAGCGGTCGTTAATTTTGAACGCCCGTATATGGTATTTTTCCAGTTAGTTTATTAATATTAAGCGCCATCCATCTGGGTGGCGTTTTCATTTTAAAGAAAAGCTGCATTCTTAGCTAGTTGTCTCTCAAAATGTCGGTTTATACTTTAAAAGCAATAGATAGCTGTAAGAATTCATAAGTAACAAATTAATGAGATGCCTATAGCTCGGGTTTTCATTTATTTGATTTTAAGTGTTCATTCTATCCCCCTTAGGCACACCATTAAAACATTTCAAGTGATGTAGTTAATCCGCTATTATAAATAGTGGTATTAAGTAAGTTAATATAATTCCACAAACACGGTCTGTATTACGATCTGCTAGTATTTTTCTTATTGTATAAAATCTTTCTTTTTCTACAATCCAGATCATCCACCCAATATAATTTCAGGTCTTCAAATTTAAAAATTGCTTTTCCAATTATTGAACCGTCAGAGTCGATATTTATTATGGAAAAGCTTTCTTCGTCACACCATTCTATGAATCCAAAATAGATTTCATCATCATTCATCTCAAATTTTACGAAATAATCTTTGTTGCCAATAAAGCTTTCAAATAAATTAGTAAAACTGTCTAAGTTAGAAGTGCTGTTATCTGGTTTAAATGTCTGTTTGAGAATTTCATTTGGACTATCAATTAGAAGTTGAATTCCTTTTAAATAGTCCGTTTCAGTTTCGAAATACTTGATGTCTGCTAATTTGTGAACTAAAATTCCATCACTCAATCCAAATTTTGTGTAGTGTTGAAGTATGACAAATGCATCATTATAATCCCTCACATACCCGCAGTAAAAACCATTATCTGAACCATAAAGGTTAATGCCAATTAAAGTTCTTTTCTCTTTTGATTTTTGTAAAACGTCAAGTATCATTTTCTAATTATTGGATTTGGGTATAGTGAGATTTGTCGCTGGCAACTAATAATCCAGTAGTTGATACCTGGTATGGCCTAGACTATCGCTGTTTCTGATTTACGGTAAACCGCATTCATCTTCAGCACGTTTTGCGTCCCATCCACCAGCATCGCACTTGCTTGAATGCCATCATCAAGCAGCTTCCACTGAATCGTCACATCCGGCTGATGATCCGGTCCCATTAAGGCCAGAAACTTTACCGTCGAAGCCTGAACCAGGTCCAATTGGTAACCCAATGCCTTCTCCAGTAATTCCCGAACGATGGCAATGCTGACCACACCAGGCACCACCGGATGACCCGGAAAATGCCCCTGGAAAATTGGATGTGTGGGTTCAAAGACAAGCTTACAGCTCAAACTTTGTTCGCTGGCCTGCCAATCCGTACTCTGGTAAAAATCATTCAGTCCCTGCATTGTGAATCCTTTTAGCATTTATACTGAAATGAGCTTTGTTATGTACGAATGAAAGACTATCCGCGAAATCATCATCGCGACCCTTTCCGATCTGGAAGATACTGGCAACGCGCTTCTTGCCGGCTATTTCGATACGATTGAGTGCTTTGGTCCTTCCATCCAGGATATAATAGGCATATCCATTTTCGAGTTTGCTACGGTAATAAAAGTTGCCATTCCCGGAAAATAATTTCACATCATTGAGATCCCGAACCAACATCAGTTCCAGGTCTTTCCGCAATGTTTTAATCAATGCGGGCTTGTTCAATTGTTCCACGATGCTATAAACCTGGAAACTATCCCGGCCATTTGCATTGATCTTCCATCCAAAATCAAATAAACTGGCCCCCATTTCATTCGTAAAAACGGCCCGTGTATTTCGACCCCCATCCGGCATATCCCGAAACAATAGGATCCCGGATAGGTGGAATTTCTTGAGCAGAAAACGTCCGTCCACATGGCAGCGGTATAAAATCGTTGCTCCATCGTTGAATTGTGGCTGGAATCGGAACGGCTCTAATACCTGTAAACTATCGGCTTCCATGGGCTTTAATTTCCGGTAGGGAGAACCACATGCAGCCAAAAACAGCAATAATAAAAGACTACCTGACTTTAAATAGTGCATCATTCAGCACAAGGTTATGTTGACTTTTTGAGAAATCCATATCCGTAAAGTCACCGCCAGGTTCTTTCATGCTCAATTTATTCACATCGAGACTCGTTTTATTCAAATAAACCTCAATGCCACTGAACATTTTCTTCATGGTTTCATTCGCCGGCACCAGGTTCAGCAGGTACACCGAAGCATTTTCATAAGCTGAAACCTTGAAATCCGGATTGGAAAAAACAGAGCCTCTCATGCAGTCGATCATGATCCGGTTCACACTCTGCATAATCTTGCTGGTCCGCGTATTGATATGAGATGATTTTTGCTCGTCACGTACCAAAATCTGTCCACCATTCATCACCAATAAATACTGAAACGGCCGAGTATATTCAATCCGGACTTTATCTTCCTTCCGATAATAGAACTTTCCATATGAAACAATCTTATCAGAAAGTAACGACAAGTGCTTTGTCTGGGTGAAATCCGTTGTCAGGCTTTGCAAGGTTGAGGTGGAATGCGCCAGGTTTTGTTGAAACTGCGAAAGATTACTGACGGATTTAAATCCTTTTGGTTGTGCTGAAAGTTTCCCGAAGGAAATGAGGAGCAGCAAGAGTAGGCATAGTTTACGCATAGGCATTGATACCTAAAAGGGAATCCAGGCGGGCAAAGGTAAAACCCTTTTTACGGCAGTCGCGGATGAGCCCTGTTAAAATGCCCGCACTTATTGCCATGGAATCATGTAACAGAATAATATCCCCATTCTGAAGCTGCGACTGAATTCGTTTATTCAGTCCATTGTCAGTTTTTGCACGAGTGTCAAAGCTTCTCAGACTCCAGCCAATCGACTGCATATTGCTGAGTGTGATGGCCTGGCTTAATTCCGGATTGGTGACCCCGTAAGGAGGGCGGAAGCACTGCATTTTTTTTCCACAAATTGAAAATACCGCCTCATTGGTCGCCTGTATTTCCTGAAGCATTTCCTGACGATTCTTCCAGTCGAAATTCCGTCCATGGAAATAGCTGTGATTTCCGATCAGATGACCTTCACTTACAATCCGATTAACCAGTTCCGGCGCCGCTTTGACTTTATTGCCAATACAGAAAAAGGCAGCAGGTACCTGTTCCGCATGCAGAATATCCAGGATCGCTGCTGTTTCAGATGCAGGACCATCATCAAAACTAATAGCGATCATTGGCCTTGAGCGATCACCATGATGTAAGGACGGAACATAAAAATTCCATCGGATCATGACAGCTCCTAAAAATAATATGGAGCTGTAAATCAGAACTGGGATCCCCAACCACCACCAACTAAGCGCATTGCGGGCAATGAACATTAAGAGAAAAATGAATGTGCAAAGGAAGAGGTCCCTGGTAATAATGAATGGCCGCACCGGAATCAGGATTTTCTAAGCAAAACTACCAGGAGACAAGCCCATCCGATAATGAAAGCCATTCCTCCGAAAGGGGTAATGATTCCAAAAGGACCCAATGCGACCCCTATGGTGCTTAATACAGCCATGAGGTATAACGATCCGGAGAACAGTAGAATGCCTAATCCAAATAAAACCGTAGCTGACTTTAAAGCTTTATGAGGAAAGGAGCTGTAAAGAATCCCGGTAGCTATCAATGCAAAGCTGTGATAAAACTGGTAAGTGACTCCTTTCTCAAAGATTCGTAACTGCTCTGGATCCAGGCGTTGCTTAAGTGCATGGGCTGCAAATGCTCCCAGGATAACGGCGAGCATACCGGTAATCGTACCGGTTACAAGGGCTGGTTTGTACACTGTTTTAGAATTTCTGCAAAGGTATCAGGCCCTGAACGTTCTACATCAACAATCATGTGAGCCCGCTCATAAAATGATCGTCGTTCTTCCAGCATCGTGTCTAATTTTTCGACGGTACAGTCCTTTAATAATGGTCTTTTTGAAGGATTTCTTAAGATATTTACAAGCAGGTACGCTGATTCCGCACGGAGATAGACTACCAACCCGGAACGGAGCATGGTTCCCATGTTACTATCATAGGTTGGCGTACCACCCCCTGTGACAATGATTACGGGCTGATCCCGATGCACCTGAATACTTTCCAACAAGGCATCTGCTTCCAGCGTTCGGAAGCCTTTCTCACCCATCCCGCTAAAGATATCCTGAACCAATAAACCAGTCTGATGCTCAATTCGGCGGTCCAGATCCTCTACATGGTAATGGAATTTTCTTCCCCATAAGCGGCCAAAATAGGATTTACCACATCCGGGCATTCCGATTAGAAATATAAGGCTCATAATGTATTATGAATAAATTTCCAGATGCACAGCAAGGCATGCGTAACGGCTAATTCCTTATTTCGGATGCGATCACTGTGAAATTGGAATCGTTTGCTAAATGAATGCTCTTTATAAACGACGGCCATGCAAACCGTGCCGACAGGAATATTTTCTAGTGAAGTGCCGCTCAATAAGCCGGTGATGCCAAATCCAATGTCTGAATTCAGGGTTTTAATAGCACCGGCAGCCATTTCAAGAGCGACTTCTTCACTAACCACAGTATGATTTTCAATAGTCTTGCGTCTTACACCAAGCAGGTCCCTTTTTATAGATTCCTGGTAGCAAACTATGCTTCCGGAAAAGAATTGGGCGCTTCCCATAATTTGTGTCATGCGATGCGCGATATAGCCGCCCGTGCAACTTTCAGCCAATCCCAGCATCAATCCTTTTGAAACCAGCAATTTTCCAAGGATTTGTTCCATCGGGAGATCTTCGAGGCCGACCACGCATTTTTTCAGCCGCTCAGCGATCTCATCCCTTCGAAGTTCGACTTCTTTAATCAGGCGCAATTCATCCGAACCCCGACCAGTCAAGCGCAACTTAACCATGCCTGCATCTGGTAGGAAAGCCAGGCGGATATGGGGTGGTAGCATCGATTCAAGATCCGAGATCGATTCCGCAATGAAACTTTCTCCTTCACCAACTGTAACAATGCTGCGATGCACAATAGCCTGACCAATGACCATTTGCCGGAGGCGAGGCAGCACTTCATCCTGCATAATCCCGATCATTTCGAAAGGTACTCCTGGCATGGCAACAACGGTTCTGCCATCCTTTTCAAACCACATTCCAGGGGCGGTTCCCAATTTATTAAATAGCATGGTACAACAATCGGGAACCTCTGCCTGTTTCATGTTGCGCTCCAGCATCGGTCTGTTCCGTTTGGAAAAGATTTCGATCAGGTGGGCCCGGACCTGTTCATTCATTACCAGGGATCCGCCAAAATATTCTGCCAGCAAGGGTTTGGTAATATCATCCGCTGTTGGCCCCAGACCTCCCGTGATTAAGACCAGATCATTGCGTTTTAGTTCTTCATCCAACGCTTCAATAATGGCTTCCCGGGTATCTCCAACAGCTACCCTTCGTTGTACATCCAGGCCCAGCGCATTCAATTGCTGCGCCATCCAGGCTGAATTGGTATCAATGGTCTGTCCGATCAAAAGCTCATCCCCGATAGTGATAATAGAAGCGATCATATGTTGTATGGTGGTGGCACCATTCCAGGATGCCTGTATTAGAACGTGATTGGTCGATTGGGTATTATTTTTCAGGGGAAATAGGGAGCGAGCCGTTGGTGTAATTCAGGGTGCATATTCACCTTCATCTTAGCCACCGGATCATAAAAAACAAGGGTGGTAACGCCTTTATTCAGAAATATTCCGGCTTCATTGTACAGCTCGGAATGGAATTGGATCTTCGGGCTGGTAGGAAGTTCTTTTAGAATGGTCCGAACGGTAATGAGATCATCATATAAGGCTGGTCGGTAATAATGCGCATGTAATTCTACAACGGGCATGTGGATGCCGAGCGCTTCCAACTGCTTGTAAGTAAATCCGAGATTTCGGATGGCCTCAGCCCGTCCGGATTCATAATAGAGGGCATAATAGCCATAATAAAGAAAACCCATCTGGTCGGTCTCTCCGTACCGGACCCGAATCTGCATTTCAGAAGTGTACATGATTCCGCAAATGTAGGTTGGCTCGTGGGGTGTTTGGAAAGCAACATACCTTTGCGCTCCTTTGTTTAGGATAAATAATTATGATCAAGAATTTTGCACTACGAAAGTTTATCGTTTATAACCGCCTGCCTATTGCTATAGTGCTTATTGCTCTGGGATTTTTGCTGGGTTTCAAAGCCACCTGGTGGATCGCCTGGATTCCATTTCTCATCGCGATCCTGATGGTTGTAGCTCATTTTATGATTGGCCCAATGACGCTTTTGCAAGGCTATATGGATGCTGGGGATATGGATGGGGCTCAATTAGTACTTGCCAAGGTTAAAAACCCAAAATGGCTTTACAAACCCCTCCGTTCATCCTATTATATGCTTCGAGGTCAATTAAGTGCAACGGGTGATGATCTGGATAAGGCTGAAGCCGATTTCAAACAGAGCATTGCCTCCGGTATGACGGAAAAGGGGGCTGAAGGAACGGCTTATTTACAATTAGGGAGTATTTCCGCCAAGAAAGGCAATATGAAAGAGGCGGCGGATCAATTCCGTCAGGCACTGAAACTCGGACTTCCGGATAAGGATAGTGAGGCTATGGCCTTATTGCAATTATGCAATATCAGTATGAACCGCCGTGATTTCCGGGGCGCCAAGATGTATTTCTCCAGAGCTAAAGGCTGTAAGGCGAGCAATCCCCAGGTGATCGAGCAATTGAAAGAGATGGGGAAGTATATGGCTCGAATCCCAGGATGACTTTGATTTTAGTAATTAACTGATCACTGTTGTCCGGGGAAAATCGAAAACAGTCAATTTTCGCTCATAACGTCTTGATAGTCAGATGTGCCAAATGGCTTTTTGAAAAGTAAGCCCCCCCAAGGTAAATAGGCTGTTTCTATGCTTTTACATTAACCCAACAGTAAAAAGTTGTTCTTAGACCCTGTC
>Ga0265327_10000974_pt1 | contig 40908 bp, 34 predicted proteins | sample 41621metaG_FD_202089 | JGI IMG/M metagenome (GOLD analysis project Ga0265327, IMG submission 202089) | Rhizosphere microbial communities from Carex aquatilis grown in University of Washington, Seatle, WA, United States - 4-16-21 metaG | ecosystem: Host-associated > Plants > Roots > Rhizosphere... | reverse complement strand
GAACAGTGTTGTCAATTGAACCCTGTAGGGTTGGCATGTTAGTAGAGAGAAAGAACAGTGTTGTCAATTGAACCCCGTAGGGGTGGCATGTTAGTAGAGAGAAAGAACAGTGTTGTCAATTGAACCCCGTAGGGGTGGCATGTTAGTAGAGAGAAAGAACAGTGTTGTCAATTGAACCCCGTAGGGGGTGGCATGTTAGTAAGCACAAAATAGTGTCACAACCCTGAAAGGGTTGAATCCGCCACGGCGGACAAGTCTTGATTAGCCCCCGGATGAAATCCGGGGTAAAATGACACGCTAATTCCAGCAACCCTGAAGGGGTTGAATATTGCTGTCGCTGTTGAACTTTGGGATTATATTACTATTGAATAAAGAACAGGAAGTACAAGTGAGTGACACAACGATGATGAGTAATGTGATGATGCTTGTTACAAATTACTGGAATTGTATTAAGGCGTAGCGAAAGTAAAAAGCGAAACATTGTAAGGTTTTCTCAACCGGCTTCAAGTCCTCCGCCACGGCGGAGATAGGAGCAACATAAAACTTAGAACACAAATGTCTCAACAACAGAACGAATCACCGGTAGAGCGGATAAAAAAAGCCAGTAAAGGTTTGCGCGGCACTTTAAAAGAAAGCCTCGCTGATGAACATACCGGCGCCATAAGGGAAGACGACCAAAGCCTTATAAAGTTTCACGGTATGTACATGCAGGACGACCGTGACAGAAGGGAAGAACGTGCAACAAAAAAGCTTGAGCGCTTATACAGCTTTATGCTGCGCCTGCGCCTGCCCGGTGGCTTTTTAACAGCGGAACAATATGAAGCATTACACAATATCGCCGGCGAACATACAACCGGCGTTATAAAAATAACTACCCGCCAAACCGTTCAGTTGCATGGCATTTTAAAAAGCCACATAAAACCAACCATAAGCGCGTTTAACAAACAGCACCTTGACAGTATTGCTGCCTGCGGCGATGTTAACCGTAACGTATTGGCAACAGCGCACCCAAAATCATCCCCCATACACGAAGAAGTGTTTGGCTATGCAGACAAAATAAGCACACTGCTGTTACCCAAAACACGCGCTTATTACGAGGTGTGGCTGGACGAAGAAAAACTGGCAGAAGTAAATGAAGAAGACCCGCTGTACCAGGACAGGTACCTGCCGCGTAAATTTAAAATTGCAGTAGCTATACCCCCGTATAACGATGTTGATGTTTTTGCCAACGACGTTGGCCTTATTGCCATTATTGAAAATAATGTGCTTACAGGTTTTAATATAGCTGCCGGCGGCGGCCTTGGCACTACGCATGGCAACGCTGAAACTTACCCCCGCCTTGCAACAGTGCTGGGTTATGTAGCAAAAGAAGATGCATTAAAAGTTATTTACGAAATCGCCACCGTTCAGCGCGATTTTGGTAATCGCAGCGACAGGAAGCTTAGCCGCCTTAAATACACAATAGACCGCCTTGGGATTGATGCATTTAAAAAAGAAGTAGAAAAAAGAAGTAATGTAGCGTTTGCACCTGCTAAAAAAGCGCCATTAACAACACGCAGCGATGATTATGGCTGGCAGAAGAACCACGAAGGCAAATGGTATTTTACTGCATTTGTTGAGTGCGGCAGAATATTAGATAATGATGATACAAAACTTAAAACGGCTTTTCTTGAAATAGCTCAAACCCGCAAGGCAACTTTCAGGTTTACAGCCAACCAAAACCTTATTGTTAGCGATGTTGAGAATAAAGATAAAAAGCTGGTAGACGATATACTTAAAAAATATGGCGTTGTGCAACAAACAGATAAAGCCAGTAATGTTCGTAAACAATCAATGGCCTGTGTGGCATTTAACACCTGCCCGCTGGCCCTTGCTGAAGCGCAACGTTACCTGCCAGGCCTTATTACAAAAGTGGAAGGTTTGCTTGGTACGCATAAGCTAAGTGATGAAAACATTGTAATACGCATGACGGGATGCCCCAATGGCTGTGCAAGGCCCTTTATGGCAGAAATTGGCTTTGTAGGTACAGCGTACGGCAAATATAATATGCACCTGGGGGCAAACGCTGAAGGCACAAGGCTTAACAAGCTTTACAAAGAAAACCTTACTGAAGAAGAAATATTAAAAGAGCTTGACGTGCTGTTTAAAATGTTTGCACAGCAGCGCAGGAAAAAAGAAGCCTTTGGCGACTTTGTAATGCGCGAAGCAATTTTTAGCGAAAGCGGCCTTGCAATTTAGCAGTTAATTAAATGGATAGATGATGAGTGATACAGCAGCAATACACGATAATAATACAACGGCAGAAGTAAATCGCCTGTTCCCCATTTTCTTAAAGCTGGAGCAGATGCGTGTTGTATTAATTGGCGCAGGCAATGTAGGGCTTGAAAAATTACATGCAATAATAAATAATTCGCCCGCAGCAAAGGTATTGGTGGTGGCACAGCAGGTAAGCCCTGCATTTGCTGAGGTGGCTGCCGGCAGAGATAATATTGAGATTGTTACAGGCAGCTACTCCCCTGTTTATCTTGATAATGCGGATATTGTGATAAGTGCCGTAAACGATATTGAATTAAGCGCTATTATCCGCAACGATGCAAAGCAAAAAGGCAAACTTATTAATGTTGCAGACAAACCGGACTTGTGTGATTTTTATTTGGGCAGCATAGTAACAAAAGGCAATTTAAAACTTGCCATTTCCACCAATGGTAAATCGCCAACGCTGGCTAAACGTTTAAAGGAGGTGTTTAGTGAATTGCTTCCCGGCGAACTGGACGAAGTAATGGATAACCTGCAGGAAATTCGCAAGCAGTTGCAAGGCGATTTTGCCAACAAGGTTGCAGAACTTAATAAAATTACAAAAACGCTGGTTGAAAAACCCGTTCCAAAAGACGCGGAAGATTATTGGTTTTTATAGTACTCACGTTTATCTCCGGTTGCAAGGCTAATAGCACACGCTTTAGCTATCTTTTTTTTCTCGTGTGTTTTTTTATACAAGGCCCCGTTTAGGCGGGGCTCTTGTGTTTACAAGGCGTTTAAGCTTTTACAATTAATCCTAAACAGTTTAATACATATTATGCCTGCCTCAACGCTGCCGCTTCTAATATTGTTATATAATATTACTGCTAATCAGCGCAATCCCCAGTCAGTAACTTAAAAATGCCTTAATAATAAAATCAGGCAACTTTTATGGTCCCCAAACAGCGTAGTTAAAATACAGAGCGACTGTTACAAAGCCCACGTGTGTATGCGTTTTCATAACAGGCCACATCAAATAAATTGCACTCAATATAAGCCCTCAAAACAAATTGCCTGCTGGAATTACTGGTGTAATTCAACAATTTAGCTTACGCTTAAAAAATATATAAAACCCATTTTATCTTGTAACAGATAGTCAAACTATCACATACGTATTACTAATTATTGGCATGATGCATATAGGCATGGAGCTGTCAAAAAAAATTTAAATTAACATATAACCTTATTAACTTCATGCTAGAATCTAATATTAACGCATAGCCATGTAACCCGCTACCAAATCGAAAACAAAATCAATGTAATTACCGTCTTAACGTGTCCTCTGTTTATTACTAAGTTCAGCATAACACTCATATTCAATTCCGATGAAGAAGAAATTTTTTTTGCTAAAAAAAATAGCATACCCCTACACAAAAAGAAAAACTACCGGCCTGTTTGTGCTGGTTATTTTCGCCTCACTATCGCTTATTGTGGTCAACTTCTACACACTCCGCATTACTTCAGCAATAAGGGCATATATAAGCGGTGAGTCAGAATATTCCAAAAGCCAAAAAGATGCATTTCTGCATTTATCAAATTACACACGAAGCTGGGATGAAAATTATTGGGCGCTTTTTGTTAAAGAAATGGCCGTGCCCAGGGGAGATCATTTGGCCAGGGTTGCCCTTGCCCTTAACAGTACCGATGAAAGCATAAAAAAAGGGTTTTTAATGGGAGGCAATAATCCCGTTGACTTTGATGATATGATATGGCTGTACAAAAAATTTCATACCCTGTCATTTATGCAAAAGGCCATAAAAGCGTGGGAAGAGGCGGGACCACTTATAAATGAAGCAGATTCACTCAGCAGCCAAATACATGCCCAAATAGAAAAAAGCAACTTTACACCGGCGCTGCAACAGGCATATCTTAACAGTATCAATATAATTACTGCTGAACTTTCAAAAAAAGAAAGAATTTTCGCCAATGTACTTGGCAATACAGCGCGCACCATTAACAATTACCTGTTTTGGATAAATGTATTTTGCATCGTATTAATACTTGGCAGCCTGGTAAGCTATGCTATAATTATGATAAACCGCTTGTCAAAAGTTGCTGATGAACTGGAACGAAATAATATTGAATTAACTAACCTTAACAGGGAGCTTGACACGTTTGTTTACAGTGCCTCCCACGACCTTCGTTCACCCATTGCTTCTTTAAGAGGGCTTATTGATGTTACCATTAATGAAGAAGACCCAGACGTAACTATAAGCTACCTGGAACTGATGAATAACATTACTGAAAGCCTTGATTTTTTTATTATTCAAATATTAGACTTTTTTAAGAATAAGCGCACCACCATAAACACAGAAAAACTTAGCCTGCAAAAATTAGCTGATGACGCTATTACACTCGTGCGCTTTATGCCCGTTGCATGCAACATTAACATCACAAAAGAAATTAATGCAGATGTATTATACAGCGACGAACTACGTATGAAAATGATACTAAATAACCTTTTATCAAACGCTATAAAATATAACGACCCGCATAAAGAAAAAAGGTATATTAAAATTCGCACTAAAAATGTTGACAACCGTTGCATAATTGAAGTAGAGGATAATGGCATTGGTATTAAAAAAGAACATCACCAGCATATATTTGATATGTTTTTTGCAATGAAAAAAACAAAAGGGTCAACCGGCCTGGGGTTATATATTGTAAAAGAAACCGTTCAAAAGCTGCATGGCGATATTAAAGTAGTTTCTGAAATAAATGCGGGATCTACCTTTATTATTAGTTTGCCCGGTGCACAACAACATCAAAATTAGGCCGCAACAGGGTTTTGTTTATTGCAGCCCGCCTTTCAGCCCCGGTTGCTTTTGTTTATCTATCCTTATTCCCTTTTCCCTTATTGTAAAATGCAATAACTTTGCAATCCTTTATTAAACTTTTGCAAGATGATTACTATTGAACTTGAGCGGGTAAATGGCGACTATGGCTTTGAGGCGAAGGATGCTTATGGCCACACCGTTAAAATTGATACAAGCCCCGAAACAGGCGGCGAAAACTTTGGCGCCCGGCCTATGCAGTTATTGTTAATGGGCCTTGCAGGCTGCAGCGCTATTGATGTTATAAGTATTTTAAAAAAACAGCGCCAGGAAGTAAAGGGGTATAAGATGATAGTGAAAGGTGAACGTGAGCCCGGCGTTGAGCCATCACTTTGGAAAAATGTTTGGATAGAATTTCATATATACGGCGATGTTGATGAAGATAAAGCTAAACGCGCTGCTAATCTTTCCATTGAAAAGTACTGTTCCGTTGCCGCAACGTTAATGGGCTCCGGTACAGATATTCAATGGTTTGTTACAGTTCATCCCCAGGCGTAATAATTATGCGCATTTATCACTTTCTATAATTTTTTTTAATGAGCGATCAGCAAAACAATCTCCATCCGTTAACACAGGCAGTACGTACACAAATACCCGTAACCCACCAAAGGGAACACTCAACACCATTATACTTAACCAGCAGCTTTACTTTTGACGATGCGGAAGACATGCGCGCTGCTTTTGCCGACGAAACAGACGCCAATATTTACAGCCGTTTCAGCAACCCCAATGTTGATGAATTTGTGCAAAAAATGGTGGCGCTTGAAGGTGCCGAAGCGGGCTTTGCCACTGCCACAGGTATGGCTGCCGTGTTTGGCAGTATGTTCGCTTTACTAAAACAGGGCGACCATATTGTGTGCTGCAGCTCAGTATTTGGCAGCACATTTACCATGGTTACCAAATTTTTGCCGCGTTATGGCATAGAAGCAACACTGGTACCTGCTGATGATAAAGACGCATGGGAAAAGGCTATTAAGCCCAATACCAAAATGATTTACCTGGAAACACCTACAAACCCCCAGTTAGAAATTCTTGATCTTGAGTGGGCAGGCAAGCTTGCACAAAAGCATAATGTTATATTAAATGTTGATAACTGTTTTGCAACACCATTGTTGCAGCAGCCAATAGCGCTTGGTGCACACCTGGTAGTACATTCAGCCACTAAGTGGATTGATGGCCAGGGCCGTGTATTAGGTGGCGTGGTTGTGGGCAGGGCCGATCTAATAAAAGAGATATACCTGTTTTGCCGTAACACAGGGCCGTCGTTGTCGCCATTTAACGCATGGGTGCTTAGCAAAAGCCTTGAAACGCTTGATGTTCGCCTGCAACGCCATTGCGACAACGCCATAAAAATTGCACAGGTGCTTGAACAGCACCCCAAAGTGTCATGGGTAAAATACCCGTTTTTACCAAGCCATCCTCAATACGAAATAGCTAAAAAGCAAATGAAAGCCGGCGGCGGCATTGTTTGTTTTGAAATAAAAGGTGGTATTGAAAACGGCAGGAATTTTTTAAACGCATTGCAGTTGCTGTCAATGACGGCAAACCTTGGCGACTCAAGAAGTATTGCTTCGCACCCTGCCAGCACAACACACTCAAAGCTTACGGAAGAGCAGCGCCTTGAGGTTGGCATTACCCCGGGGCTTATACGTGTTTCGGCCGGGCTTGAACATGCTGATGATATAATTAATGATATTGTACAGGCGCTGGATAAATGCTGATTCGATTGCAGATTCCCCGATTGTCCTAAGGACTCCTTTTGGAGCAGATTGTATATTTTTACCTAAGCGTATGTCCGCATAAAGTAAAGAGCCAGTGTTTTTAAAACACCGGCTCTTTTTATTATAGAATTATACCAATTGGACAATAAAGATAGGCCCATTGCTTCTTCGATCAACGCCTCATCCCCTACCCCTTCTCCTCGCGGAGAAGGGCCCAACGAGATCATGGAATAGCATATTTAAAGATCTAATTGGTATTATATCCTATCAGTTAATCTACACATCTCTTCTCTAATCTCCCACTCCCCCTTCCCGCTTCAGGGAAAGGGAATAACGGATTGAGTTATCGTTACTCTTTAAACTCTGCACCCTTAAAACTCTGCTTAAACTCTAAAAAATCCCTGATGGATACATTTTGCACATACGGGTTTTCAGGATGAAAGTGAATATACTCCTGGTGGTAAGCTTCAGCAGGATAAAACTTTGTAAAAGGCACCACCTGCGTAACTATCTTATCACTATATTTTTTTGTATCAGTAAGCCTTTTTATCTCGGCATTAATTATTTGCTTTTCGCTATCATTCCTGTAAAACGCTGCTGAGCGGTATTGGCTGCCCCTGTCTGGCCCCTGCCCGTCTTCCTGTGTTGGGTCCATGCTGGCAAAAAAAGCTTTTACAAGGGTTTCATACGATATTTTGGTTGGGTCGTAATAAACCTGCACGCATTCTGCATGGCCGGTAAGCCCTGTGCATACATCTTCATAAGAAGGGTTAGCGTTCCTGCCACCAGAATAACCCGACACTGCATCCCTAACGCCAACAAGGCTTTGAAATACCAGTTCTGAGTGCCAAAAGCAACCCTCAGCAAAAGTAGCAACCGCTTCGCCAGCTATGGGTGTTGTTGAGCCAACCGGTATCTTCAACTGTGCGTTTTGCGAATCTGCGCACGATGCTATACCTATCATACACAGTAAAGCAACAATAAAATGTTTCATCTTGGTTTGTTTTTTGGTATATACGGTGTAACCCATGCTTCCTTTCATGCAAAACTGTTAATTCTTAAATTCCGGCACCTTACCTTGTGTTACCGGCATAAAATTGTAAACGTTAGCGCTATAACCGCCGGCAATCCCTGTATAAGAAATATAGACCGTTGTACGGTAGCAGCGCCATACAAACCGGCAACAATAACACAGCTAAGAAAAAACACAGCCACATTGTTGCTCCATAAAACATCTGTAATAAAAAATGACCATATTAAACCCGCTGCAAGAAAGCCGTTATACAAACCCTGGTTACCGGCCATAGGCTTGGTTTTCTCAAATAACTCGGGCGGGAATGACCTGAATGTTTTGCGGCCTGCGGTTGTCCAGGCAAACATTTCAAGCCATAAAATATATAAATGCTCAATGGATACAACAGCAATAAATATTTGGGAAAGCAGTTTCATGGTAATGGGTTTAAACAGCAATAGTTTGTTTAAAGATAGGCAAAAGCAGAGGCCTGTATTCTACAATTTAAAAGTGCGGGCTGGCCGTTTTTCCTTTCTTTCAAAAAACATCATCAAAACATCTATTCTAAGCAAAATAACTTTAGTTTTAAGTCCTCAAACAAACTGCCATATGGTATTTCTGCAATACAACTCGTTAGACGAACTGAATGAAGATGTTTCTGAGCGGATAATAGCCGAATTTCAACAAAACCAACACACGCATTTTTGCCCCGCTACCGGTAATTCGCCAAAAGGCACGTATCAAAAGCTGGTAGAGAAAAAAGAAAGTATTGACGTTGGCAAGCTAACTGTGGTAAAGCTTGACGAGTGGTATGGCCTGCCCATGGACTATGAAGGAACATGTGAAAAGTTTTTGCAGGACCGCCTTTTGCAACCGCTTGGCATTAAGCCTGAACAATATATTGGTTTTACCAGTGATGTTGCTAACACCGAAGCGGAGTGCGAGCGCATTCAAAACTATCTTACAGAATATGGCCCTATTGACTTATGCATATTAGGAATTGGCAAAAACGGGCATGTAGCATTTAACGAGCCGTCTGCTGAGTTAAGTGCAGGCGTGCACCTGTCAAAACTTACGCCGCAGTCGCTTAAGCACAGCATGGTTGATGGTGTTGACAAAAAGCTTGAGTATGGCCTTACACTTGGCATGGCTGATATACTGCAAAGCAAAAAAATATTCTTAATTGTAAACGGTGAGCATAAACGCGAAATATTAAACAGGTTTTTATCAGGTAACATAACAACCCACCTGCCTGCGTCGTTTTTGTGGCTGCACCCCAACGTATATTGCTTTTGGAGTGAAGAATAAAGCCAGTTAAAGTTTGTGTGGAGAATGAGCGTAGCTGCAGGATCATTGCATGGCATGACAATAGCAAAGCTGTATTAGTTTCGTAGAAACACTTCAACCTTCCTACCTTCATTACATTAAAAACGATTGACTATGGCCGCAGATACTTCTCATGTAAATATTAACTCAGGTGGCATTGCCAAAAACACTTTTGATGCAATTGTTATTGGCAGTGGCATTAGCGGCGGCTGGGCTGCTAAAGAATGTTGCGACCGCGGCTTAAAAACACTGGTACTTGAACGGGGCCGTGATATTAAGCACATAAAAGATTACCCTACCGCTACCAAAAACCCCTGGGATTTTCAACACCGCATGCAAATACCTGAAGCTGAGTTGAAAGAAAACCCTGTGATAAGCAAATGCTATGCTTATGGAGAAGACACTCACCACTTTTTTGTAAAAGATAAAGAGCATCCTTACGTTCAGGAAAAACCGTTTGATTGGATAAGAGGTTACCAGGTGGGTGGCAAATCAATTATGTGGGGGCGCGCCTGCCAGCGCTGGAGCAATTTTGAGTTCACCGCCCCTCAACGTTATGGTTACGCGGTTGACTGGCCCATACGTTACGAAGATATTGCACCATGGTACAGCCATGTTGAGAAATTTGCGGGCATTTGTGGCAGTAAAGACGGGCTTGAGGCCATGCCTGACGGCGATTATTTGCCGCCATTTGATATGAACTGTGTTGAAGAGGAGATACAACGTAAAATAAAAGCAAATTACAAAGACCGTTTTATGGTGCACACACGCTGGGCGCACCTTACAAAGCCAAACGAGATACATTTGCAACAGGGCCGCGGCCAATGCCAGGCCCGCGATCTGTGTACGCGCGGCTGCCCGTTTGGCGGTTATTTTAGTTCAGTATCCTCTACCCTGCCGTGGGCCTTAAAAACGGGCAACTTAACAGTGAGGCCATTTAGTGTTGTGCACTCAATTATTTATGATGAAAAGCTTGGCAAAGCAAGTGGTGTACGCATTATTGATACCAACACAAAACAAGCCACCGAATATTTTGCAAAAGTAATTTTTGTAAATGCAGCCTGTTTAAACAGCAATCTTATATTGCTAAACTCTACATCAAACCGCTTTCCAAATGGTATTGGTAACGATAACGGGCTACTGGGCAAATACATGAGTTTTCATAATTACCGCGGCTCGGTTACCGGTACATTTAAAGGTTACGAGGATAAATATTATTATGGCCGTAACCCCACTAACCCTATTATTGCTAACTACAGAAACCTGCATAAACAGGATACTGACTTTTTGGGCGGCTACCTTACGTTTGTATGGGCATCAAGGCCACGAACAGGCCATGCAGATGGCGTTGGTGCAGCATTTAAAGATGCATTAACTGAGCCGGGCACGTGGCGGGCAGGCATGTACATGCAGGGCGAAAAAATACCGCGTGAAGAAAACCACCTGCGTTTAAGTAAAGACTTGAACGATGCCTGGGGAATACCGCAACTGATAACATCAATTGGCTACGAAGAGAATGATGAGAAATTGCTAAATGATTTTCTTACCCAAAGTGAGGAAATGTTACACAAGGCTGGTGTAGAAAATATTGTAAAACATGATACCAAACAAGCGCCCGGCCTTGACATACACGAGATGGGCGGTTGCCGTATGGGCAGCGACTCCAAAACATCACTTTTGAACAAACATAGCCAGCTACATCTTTGCAATAATGTGTATGTAACTGATGGAGCCGGTATGACGAGCACCGGCAACCAAAGCCCAAGCGTATTATACATGGCGCTTGCTGCGCGCGCAGCCAACCATGCAGCAGATGAGTTGAAGAAAGGTAATCTTTAATGTGGAGTTAAACGTTACATAACATAAGAGGCCGCCTGTTAAACTGGCAGCCTCTTATGTTATATTAAAGTATAGTTTTATATTAATAATGTGCAAGTCGAACAAACATGCCCACCTGCCCAACCTGGTTTCTAAAAGTACGGCTGTCGTCAGATGATATATTAGCTAATCCAAAATTATACCTTGCATAAAACCCTATATTGGGAGTAGCTTTAATGCCCGCGCCCACGTTCAAGTCAAAGTCGGCTTTTTTGTAACTATCGCTTACGCTGTATTTGTTTGTATTGCCTCCTTTTACATCAGCATTTGTTAACAGGCCAAGCTGCGGGCCAGCTTCAAAATAAAGCTGCTTTACAGGAAAATACTGGAACATTACAGGTACCTGCACATAGTTAAGTGCAAGTGTTCGTTGCCCGCCCGCAGCATCAAAACGCGCGCCCTGGGATGAATACAATAACTCGGGCTGAATACACCAGTTAGGGCTTAATTGTGCGTGCAAAAAAACACCAACATTTCCACCAACACGTGCATCGCTGCCAAAGTTTGATACGTTGGCAATGTTTACACCGCCTTTTATACCTACTGCTTCTACCTGTGCATTTGCTTTATTAAAGAGTGATATACTGCATAACGCCGCCGCTGCTATAAGAGTCTTTTTCATAAGTTTATATTTTACTCAAATAATAATTGAGGGGGTATTTATGTTTACCTCAACCTGGTTTACTTTAACTACAGCGCTGTATATAACTGCCCCATTTTCAAATGCTGTGCCAATCTCAAACAAAATATTATACTTGTTAATGTATAGTATGTTAAACATGTTTTAACAATGTGTAACAAACCAATTATTGTTAATTAATGTTAAGGGTCTTATCTTTTGGGTATTTAATGCTATAAATAAATTGCACCTTTTTGCTTTCGCCGGGTGCGAGTGAAAGCTTCCAGTTAAGTATGCCTGTATTATTATCAAGTTCTGCCCCACCGTTATCAATTGCAGTTACTTCAATGTCTTTATTGGTTGATACAGGTATTTGGTCTTTCAATAATATATTTATGGCTTCAGCTTTATTATTTTTTACAGTTATCTCAAATGCAAATTTCTGTTGCTTATTACTGCCTAAAAATTTTACACTGCTAAAATCGGTTACCTTTTCGCGCTTTATGCTAACCCTTTCATCTCTGCCCATAGTAAGATTTAAGGTATCGTTTGTTGAAGCCGGGTTTATAAATGATTTTCCTATATAGGTATTCTCAAAAATGATGTTTGCTTCACCTGGCAGCAGGTTTAACTTTTCAAAGCCAGTTATTTCGCTTAAAAGGTATGCGCTGTTGTCAAATTTTGGCACGGCAAAATGTTTATATGTTGCATTAACATCCAATACCCGTAAGGTTGCCACCTGTTCTTTACCATTTGTTGGCACGTTAAATGGAATGTCAATTTCAAACACAACGTTCATCATGCTGTCTGCTACAGAAACATAATCCTCCAGGCCGCTCTTTAATTCAACAACGGTGGCGCCACCAGCAGCCTGCGCGCCATACAATGCAGACGCCTCGCCGCCCTTTAGCGTTCTCATCGACTTAATAGTGTTCGGATTAATGGTATGGAACGATTCTTCACTCATAATACTTCCGTTAACCACGTACACACGCTTTACAACTTTGTCGTTGTCTTCTTCCACAATATCATCCCTTTTCTGTGCACTATAGCCTACTACAACTACTTCGTTTAGTTGAGAAGACGATTCCTGCATACGTATGTTAAGGCCCGCAACGGGATTAATATATCCTAGAAACCATGTACTGATAGATGGCGCATTGTTATTCTGCGCTGGTGTTGATGTTGACAACGATAGCTTTACCTGCTTCCAGTCAATGCCGGTTGTTTGTACAATTTTTGCTTTGTAGCTCAGCTTTAAAGGGCTGTTTATATTATCAACCCTAACATCATAATAAGGCGTCCAGTAAGCGTTTTGCGCTACATACGATATAACAAAGTCGTATTTGCCATCTACTGCTGCCGACAACCTTAGTGTAAGCCTGCCAGATGTTTTTACATTCTTCTTTTGCTCCTCGGTTATTTGGCTTTTAATTCTGTCGGCTACATCACTTAATTTCTTTCGCTTAATGTTTAGCTGCTGCAGGTCAGTTTGCAGTTCAAGGGATTTTGCTTTGTAATAATCCATCAGCTTAACAAGTTCGGTAACGGCTAAACCGGTTTGTTCGCCTTTTATATTTCGGTTATCTTTTAACACCTGCAACAGGTCTGTTGCATTGGTTATTGAAAGATCAACTTTCTGTTGTTCGTCCTGCACATGTACCAATGAATCGTTCAGCATCTTCTCCCGTGCAGAAGGTTCGGGTATATCAAGATAGTTGCCCGAAAATTCAACGCCCAAAACAGTTACAGTGGCAGGCGCTTTAACCTGTATACTATTAACATCAAGCTGGTTGCTAAGGTTTTCAATTATAAGTGTATTATCGCCCTGTTTTAGAGCGGCAGATGCTGTATGTACCATTTCGGCCCCTGAACGATATACTGTTACACTCTTAAGGTTTGAAGGGGTGCTGCTGCCTTCCTCCCTGGCGCGGCCGGCAATAAATGCCATAAATAATACAGCAGTAAAAATAAAATGCTTCATATATACCTGTTTACTGCCAGATGCATATTAATAACAGATTACATACGCAGTTTTAAAAACTAATTGCCTATAAGCCAAAACAATGGCAAAAAACGCGGGATATTTTGTTATTTTAGCTAAAATTATAACCATGAAAAAAAAGGCGGCTCTTAAAGCTTGTATTGCGCTGTTACTATTAATAAGTTCACACAGTTATTTACATGCGCAAAAAGCGCAGGCTGATTCTGTAATTAATAATAACATAGACAAACAAAAGCTAAGGCGCAACAAACCGCTTGAGGAACAGCTTGGTTATACACAGGCAATTAGAACAGGCAACACTATATACGTATCAGGCACTACGGCCATAGGTTTTATACAGGACCAGGTAACAGAAATAATGACCAACATAAAAAATGATCTTTCAAAATATGGTGCTACCATGCAAAACGTGGTAAAGCAAACCATTTATACAACGGATATTGACAGCCTTATGATGAATAAAATAATACTAAAATCGTTTTATAATGGAGACTATCCAACATCATCAATTGTAGAAGTTAAAAGGCTGTTATTGCCGCAATTTAAAGTGCAGATAGAGGTTACTGCGGTATTGCCGAAGGAACAATAATTTTAACTGGAGGGAGCAAAGAAATTGCAGTTGACGGGCCTGGAGGTGGTTAACAAACTTTCAATCATTTATAAAAACTGCATACATGAGAAAGATCATTCTTATTTGTACGTATTGTTGCATACAAAGTTTGCTAACTGCCCAACCTGCTATTACCTACACCAGGCAGGAAGCCATGATACCCATGCGCGACGGTGTAAAGTTGTATACTGTTATTTTTACGCCATCGGCAACAGAGCTATCACCCATACTAATGATGCGCACACCCTATGGCAGCGAACATACACGAAGCCCCGAAAAAAGCGCATATGTTAAAGACATGGCAGAGGAAGGCTACATTTTTGTAACGCAGGATATACGCGGGCGCTATAAAAGCGAGGGCCAGTTTGTAATGAACAGGCCGATACTTGATAAAGCCGGTGAGGTAGACGAAAGCACCGATACATGGGACACCATTGACTGGCTTATTAATAACATAAAAAATAACAATGGCAAGGTTGGCCAATTGGGCATATCATACCTTGGGTGGACAACCCTTGTTGCCGCTGCAAGGCCGCACCCAGCTTTAAAAGCAGCAAGTGAGCAGGCCACGCCTGCCGACATGTATTTAGGTGATGATTTTCACCATAACGGCGCTTTCCGCCTGTCGTACGGGTTTGATTACTCATTTATGGAAGAAGCGTCAAAGGTTGATACGCTGTTCCCTTTTGATAATTATGACCTGTATAGCTGGTTTCTAAAACTCGGCCCTCTTTCAAACGCCAATGATAAATACCTGCATAGCAAATTACCTACCTGGAACAATTTTGTAGCACACCCAAACTACGATGCATTCTGGCAAAAACAATCTGCTTTTAAGTATGTGGGTTACCCGCGCATACCCATGCTGCATGTAGGCGGCGTGTGGGACCAGGAAGATATAAACGGCCCGCAGGAAATATACAAGTTGCAGGAAAAACTGGATAGCAATAACCGAAATTATATATGCCTTGGCCCCTGGAACCACGGGCAATGGGGCGGCGGCGATGTAACACATCTTGCCGGTTACGATATGGGTGGCAACACCGCGCACTACTTTCAACAGAATATACAAAAAAAATGGTTTGACCATTGGCTGAAGGGTAAGGATGACGGAACATTTGCAGAAGCTAATATTTTTGAAACGGGCAGTAACCAATGGAAAACCTACACAAGCTGGCCGCCGAAAGAAGCCACCATTAAAAAATTATACACTGCTGCAAATGGCAAAGTAAGTTTTGATAAACCTGCAGCGGCAGAAGGCTATGATGAATATGTTAGCGACCCTGCCAAGCCGGTTCCTTATAGGCAACGGCCGGTTGAGCAAACATATGGCATCAACTCACGCTGGTATACCTGGCTCGCGGAAGACCAGCGTTTTGTTGACGGCAGGCCGGATGTGGCAACCTGGCAAAGCGATACACTTACAGATGATATAACAGTAGCGGGCAGTATTATAGCACACTTGTTTGCAGGCACTACTGGCAGTGATGCTGACTGGGTGGTAAAACTTATTGATGTTTACCCGGATAAAATGCCCGGCAATATAAAGATGAGCGGTTATGAGCTAATGGTTGCCAGCGAGGTTTTTCGCGGCAGGTACCGCAAAAGCTTTACAACGCCTGAAGCTATTACGCCTGACCAGCCCGAAGAATACACCATTAACCTTCACCAAATTGATCATAAGTTTTTAAAAGGCCACAGGATAATGATACAGGTACAAAGCAGTTGGTTTCCATGTATTGACATGAACCCCCAAAAATACGTGCCTAATATTTACGAGGCCAAAGCAAGTGATTACCAAAAAGCTACGCAACGTATTTACAGGAGTGGTAAATATGCAACGTATATAGCGCTGCCGGTACTGTAATAAATTAACTAAACCCATGGCATCTAAGCATAAATATGTTTTTAGGGGACAACGATAGGATATGCTGGCGGTAAAAATGCACAAGATATGCCCTATACCTGTACTTCTACTCATCCTGTTAAAGCATTATGGTTTGCTTTGGAGTGTATGGCTGAAACCCGTATTCAGCAGTTGTATATGTTTGCAGAATAGAAAAACTTGCAGGTTTAGAAACAGAGAACAATGTATTGGTTGAAATTGAAGATGAAAAAGGGTTTATTATAAAGCCGGTTAACTTTTATACTTACTGCGAAGGTTATATTGCAGCAAGCGATTTGCAAAAAATTTTGAAAGAAGCCGGATGGGATGTTTACCAGGCAGTCAGGAGAGACAATTTATCAATGATTTGTGATGAAACAGATCAAATAAAAAAAGATGAAATTGAAAATTTGGTTAAAAGTATTCAGCCTTATCTAAAAAATGTTTAACTTAACAACATGCTTAGTAAAAGTTTAATATTGACTTTACAAGGAAGGGTTAATCGGGATGTATTTAAAAAATTACATATTTCAGCAACCTCGCCTAATTTTAATAGAGACTGGTTTTTTGTTGATTATAGCGTACATGACGTTCCGTTAGGCACTTCCTTTGACTTTCTATTTGAGGGTGAAAATAAAAAGCTGTTACGTAATAAAAGTTCAATACGAATTTCTCAAATTCTTGACCAGTTTGGCCACAAACTGACCACTATACCGGAAGGGTATAAAACTATATGCAAACTGGAATTTGATCCGGATATCCCTCCCGTTTTAAAGAAATTACCTTTACTTAGCCATTGGAAATATAATCTCAACGCTATTAACCTGGCACAACAGGGTATACAGATAGGTATATCAGATCATCTTCAAAAAAATCTATATTTTGCTGCTTACGGTTTACTTAAAACTACGATAAACAAGAATAATTTTTCACAAAATCTAACAAAGAAAGAATTTTTAACTCTTGCAAAACAGACTCTCGACAATGATTCTGAAAGCGCTGAAAAATTTTTAGAGGTTTCTCTGCAATTAGGCAAAGTAAAAAAGAAAGATAAAAAGTTAGAGTTAGTAGATGCCTGATTGGTAAATGCTAAATAGCCCCTGCATACAAATTAAAATATAGCTCCGCCAATATCTGCCTTATTTTAAAGGCTCCCATATTTTTTGATCATACCAAACTTTCCGCATGAAAAAATCACTTCTGTTGTTATTGTTTACGGCAATTATTTTCGCATCAGTCGCCCAAAAACCCCGTTTCAAAGTATTGGCATTATACGAAAACGGTGGCCACCACGTAGCTTATACTGATGCAGCCAAACCCTGGCTTAACAAGCTGGCGGCAGACAGTAATTTTACTATTGACTATATTACCAACACTAATACCATTACCGATTCTACCCTGGCCAATTACCAGCTTTTTATACAGCTTGATTATGCCCCTTATAACTGGACGCCTGCTGCATTTGCGGCATTTCAAAAATATATAGAGGAAGGCCGCGGCGGGTGGATAGGGTTTCATCATGCAACACTCCTTGGCGAGTTTGATGGCTTCCCCATGTGGCAGTGGTTTAGTGATTTTATGGGTGGTATACAATTTAAAAACTACATACCGGATTTTGCCTCGGGCGATGTTAATGTGGAAGACAAAACACACCCTGTAATGAAAGGTGTTTCACCCAAATTTACTGTTAAGCGTGAGGAATGGTATACGTATGATAAAGACCCGCGCCCTAACGTGCATGTAATAGCCAGTGTTGATGAATCAACCTACAAGCCTGGCACCAAAACAACAATGGGCGACCATCCTGTTATATGGACGAACGAAAAAATGAAAGCGAGAAACGTGTATATTTTTATGGGCCACGGCCCAGACCTTTTTGACAATAAAGATTACACCACTATATTTAAAAATGCCATTTTTTGGGCGGCACGTAAATAGGTTGCATACCATAATACTGAAAAGCTATATGAAGAATTCGTTTGCTTTTAAGGCGTTTTGCTTAGCTGCTATATTATTTACAGCAGCAACGGCATATACACAAAATGCCGCATTTAAGGTGCTGGCATTTTATTCAACTGATGTTGAAAGAGACCATGTTGAATTTGCCAACGATGCAGTTCATTTTTTTGACAGTGTGGCAAAAAAGAAAAATTTTGTATTTGAAACAACTACCAACTGGGAATATACCAACGATACAATGCTAAAGAAATATGACGTAGTAATGTGGTTAAACGAATTTGCACATACGGAAGAACAACGCAGGGCTTTTGAAAGATATATGGATAATGGTGGTGCATGGTTGGGCTTTCATGTATCAGCCTATAACGATAAGGATACGCACTGGCAATGGTTTGTAAACTTTTTAGGCGGCGCTGTTTTTTACAGCAATAACTGGCCCCCGCTGGCTGCAAAACTAATAGTTGACGACAATATGCACCCCGTTACCAAAGGCCTGCCTAAAAATTATCTTGCTCCCATAAGCGAATGGTACGGATGGACACCAAGCCCACGCCTTAATAAAGATGTAAAAGTACTGGTAACGCTTGACCCTGCCAACCACCCTTTTGGTAAGAAAGACCTGATACAGGAAGGCGATATACCAGTTGTTTGGACAAACACCAAATACCGGATGCTTTATTTAAACATGGGCCATGGCGACCAGGTGTTAACTGATGCGGTATATCAAAACAAAATGATAGTGAACGGGCTTATGTGGGTGGCTAAAAAGAAATAGCTGTTTGTTGCCACAATATATTAAATTGCCAGCATGGCAGCATCATTAAAAAGCAATACAACCCCTTTCTATACAAAGCTGGCAATGGTTTTACTAAGCCTTATTGCACTGGGCTATCTTGCCATACTGGGCAAAAAATTGTTATCGCCACTGTTATTCTCTTTACTTTTTTCTATACTGTTGTTGCCTTTGGCAAGTTTTTTAGAACGCAAATGCCGGTTACCACGCGGCGCAGCATCTATTCTGTCAGTGCTTATGCTTGTGGGGGGCATTACGTTTGTGCTATACCTTGTTGGCTCTCAGTTAAGCAGCCTGTCAGATGACTGGCCGGTTTTTAAACAGCAGCTCACCACCGGCATAAATAATCTGCAGGATTGGGTAAGCCACACCTTTCATATAAATGAGCGGAAGCAGAAAACATATATTAACGAAGCAACTGATAATGTATTGGCAACAGGTTCGGTTGTACTTGGTGCAACAATAAGTTCCGTATCCTCCTTAATGCTGTTTCTTGTATTCCTTTTGTTTGATAGCTTCTTCCTGCTGTTTTACCGCAGGCTTATTTTAAAGTTTTTGCTGGCTGTGTTTAAAGAAGAAAATTCAGTAGTTGTAAAAGATATTATTGCCAACGTTCAAAATATTATACGGCAGTATATACTGGGCTTGTTGCTTGAAATGGCAATTGTATCAGCCGTATGCTGTTTGGCTTTTACGGTATTGGGTATTAAGTATGCCATATTACTTGGGCTTATAACGGGGCTGTTTAACCTTATACCCTATGTAGGCATTTTTACCGCATTGTTGTTAAGCACATTAATAACTTTTGCAACCGGTGCAAGCGGTGGCACCATATTAATTGTGGTAATTGTAATTGTTGCCATGCATTTAATTGACAGTAATGTGCTGCTGCCGGTAATTGTGGGCAGCAAAGTAAAAATAAATGCCCTTATTACTATTTTGGCTGTGGTAATAGGCGAAATGTTGTGGGGCATACCGGGCATGTTTTTATCAATACCGGTAATAGCCATCACAAAAATTATTTTCGACAGGGTTGAAAGCCTTAAGCCATGGGGTATTTTGTTGGGTGATGAAAAAGATGACCCTTACCCGGCGCCATTACCTGTAACGCCGGATACCGGCAAGCAGGAAGCAGAAAAGGTAAAAGATACACCCGAAAAAGCCTAACGTTTTGTTATTGCGCCTGGCGGCGGTAATTTTAAAGCAGCATTATCAATCACAAGCAACCAGTCTTCTTTTGTTGGTGCTGTAAATTCCTTAACAGCCTTATTTGCGAATGTATTTATAAACACAGGTATGCCACCCCTAACATCATACCACCACGCCATAACTTCTTTTCCTGCAATGGCCTTCAAATCAACTGTAACAGTACCGCCAACCGGCAGATAGGCTATTAACGTGCTGCTGTCACTTGTCTTTGCTGCACACACATAATCGATCGATCCAAATTGTCCGCGGTTGCTTATTATTGTTTCGTTTTTGCCAACTGGCACAAGTTTATGCCACGCGCGCGAGGCAAACAGGTTAAAACAATAATTAACTTGCCGCATCCCTGTTGTGCTCACCAAGGGCCGCCAGTTGATGAATACATAGCATTGGTTATCTTTTTGGCCGGGGCTAAAACTGGTGCCGGCACAGCCGCTTAACAAGCCATCATAATTCTTTCTTCTTATCCATTGGTAATTTTCATTGTCCGGCCCATGGGGTATATCATGCTCATAGCTTTGATCCAGTTGAAATATCATTTTGCCTGCACCATATTTTTCCAGTTCTGTGCTATATTGTGTTACATCCTCACCTAATGATGATTCTGTAAAATCATACAACCCGTCAATATCAATATACCTTCCATACAACGAACTTGATGATGGCCAGTTATTACCCGGCGACGAATCAAAATGACCGGTCCACAAGTGTTTTTTATCAAATGTTTTAATACCATCAATAATGTTATTCAAATGGCTGTAAACAGGCTCAACGCCATTGTTATCTCCCCCTGCTACCCAAATAATATTATTAAAACTTTTATACCTGCTACCTATAAACTCGCCATATTGCCGGCTTTTATCTGCGTCGTTATGTGCGTCCAGCAGTTCGTTCCACCAGCCTTGCTTTGCATCATCTTTATACCCAAGATAACAGGGTACCAGTAACACCAGCATACCTTTCTTTTCAGCCATTTGCAAAAACCTGTCAACATGCTCAAAGTAAGCTGCATTATAGGTTGAAAAATCCCACTGCGTTTTAAAAGGCGCAATCCCTTTCCAGTTGGGCGGGTTACCTGCAAAGCGTGTGTCGAATGATATAATGCTTACCAGCATAGTGTTAAAGCCTGTTTGTTTTATGCTGTCAATAAATGCTGCTTCATCCTGTTCAGATAAGGCTTGTATCGCCCCCCATGCAGATATTTCCTTTATAAGAAACGGTTTATCATTTTTGTCAACAAGGTATTTGCCGCCGGTACTTAGCTTAAGCGGAAAAACCGCATCAGCTAAGGGTTTCGCCAAAGCAATGCCATGCATTAAAAGGCATAAAAAAACAGGCACTACGTGCCTGTTAATATTAAAATGTAATGCTATTTTCTTTTTGTTCATACAGCTTTATGAGCAAGAAAATTACACATTTAATTTTATTCAGCGGGCGGTTCATCCAAAAATTTAAACTGCCATTCCTTAAATAGAATAATAAGCTTTGCCAGCAGGTTAACAAATGTTTCAGGGTGTAACATTCTTACCATTGTATCGCTCCACCAATAGTTATTTACACTTCTGAAAAAGGTAATTATTTCACCAAGTTCGTGCGTATAAGCTTTAGGTAATACAATAAACATATCTGTTACCTGTTCAACATTATAAATAACAGCAGCAGCTACATCAACGGTTTTATTATCCCTTACATGTTTAAAAGTTACATTCATAGGTTTGTTGTTTTTTTAGGTGCAGGGAGAATTTTTTAGCAACCGTCTATTGGCAATATCCCTGCCATTGTTACATTGCAGGCATGTTGTTCAATAAAAATTGATAACTCTTTAACTAAATTAAAATGCAATAATTTAACAGCCTTAATACAACTTTTTGTATGTTTATTTTTAATAATGCATAATCTATTTGTTTAAACAACATTTACGTGGAAGAGTCAAAACTGTATATGGTTTTAGTAGGCTGCACGCCAACAGGAAGGCATATTGAGCAGCATGATGTTTTTTTTGGAATAGCGCCAAATATAAAGTTGCTTATACCCGAAATAATAGCTTTTTGGCCGGAAGCCGAAGGAAAAATGCATATAGACGGTTGGCGTGAAGTAACGCATGTAGATGGTTATGCAGTAAGAGTGGTTGCAAACCCGGCTAAACAAAACACTAATGATGATGCAGCAACAACACCCAAATTATTTTTCTTAAACCTTGGCGGCTATAAGCAAAATGAGTTTGAAGAATACCACTATAAAATGATTAGCGCAGGCAGTAATAAAGGTATAGCTGTACAACAGGCCAAACAAACAGCCTTTTATAAGCACACGGGCTTTAAAGGTGCTGAGTCGCACATAGATGATAAGTATGGCGTTGATGTAGATGATGTATATGCTATTGAAGATATTTTGCCGCCGGGCGTTAAAGAAAAATATTCGTTGCAGCTAACTGAAGACAAAGAAGGCAAAGAAGATGTTTTAAACCTTGGGTATTTTATTTTTTCAAAACTGTAATGTATTTGCCTTACACGCGTATTAATTTATTTAAGTTAAAATAATTTATGATTACAATACGCAGATCAGTTGAAGCTGACTTTCCAGCCATTATTGAGACATTGAAGGAGTTTGCTATTTTTCAAAAAACACCACCGGAAAAAGTTACCAACACTGCAGCGCTTATGAAAGAAGAGCAGCAATATGTTACCTGTTTTGTAGCTGTGGATGAAGATGGAGAGATTGCGGGCCTGGCTTCCTGTTTTTTTGCATATTACACCTGGACAGGTAAGTCGCTTTATCTTGACGACCTGTATGTAAAAGAAAAGTTCAGGCAACAGGGTATTGGCAAGCGGTTATTAGATAAGATATTTGAATTTGCCAAAGCAGAAAACTGTAAAAAAATTCACTGGATGGTATCTAACTGGAACACTAATGCCATTGACTTTTACATAAAATGCGGCGCATCCCTTTACAAGGAAGAATTTGTATGTTATGTTGAAGAAGATGGCATTGCTAATTATATTAATAAGATAGGTGGATAGTTTACTGGTAAGCGCCGGTTGATTTATTGATCAGCATATAAGGTTATTTAGGCAAAGAAAATTGATCGGTTGATTGATAAATACTAGCTGATCAGTTGGTTCATAAGCGCGTTATGGATTAATAAAGAATAATTTTGCCTTGTACTTCTTCTTAAAATATAACCTTCAGTTTCGCATTTATGTAGTAATTTGATTGCTCACAGTAAGCAACATTTAATGCAGTCGAATACTACTTTAAAAAAAGTTTTAAAGCCAATACACCTATGGGCGCTCGCAGTTGGGCTGGTTATCTCCGGCGAATACTTTGGCTGGAACCTCGGGTGGGGCGGCTCGGGTACAATTGGTTTGCTTATAGCAACACTTGTTGTTACTGTTTTATACATAACTTTTATTTTTAGCTTTACTGAGCTTACAACAGCCATTCCGCATGCCGGTGGCCCGTTTGCATACTCATACAGGGCAATGGGCCCGGTTGGTGGCTTTATAGCCGGCTATGCAACGCTTATTGAATTTTTGTTTGCTCCCCCTGCAATTGCTGTTGCACTGGGTAGCTATATGCATTTTCTAAATCCTTTTTTTGATGTTAAGTATACGGCCTATGTATGCTACCTGGTGTTTACGGTTATTAACCTTTTAGGCATAAAGGAATCTGCCATTTTTAATTTGCTTGTAACCATACTTGCCGTAGCTGAACTATGTGTTTTTATGGGCATTACCGCACCACATTTTAAATGGGGCAATTTTGCTCAAAATGCCATGCCTAAAGGTATTGGCGGTATTTTTTCCGCACTGCCGTATGCTGTGTGGCTTTACCTGGGCATTGAAGGTGTTGCCATGGTTGCAGAAGAGGTGAGAAACCCGCAGCGCGATTTTAAAAAGGGTTACATCTATGGCATTGCCACGCTGGTGTTACTTGCCATAGGCGTAATGCTATGCACGGGTGGCGTAACAAACTGGCAAACTTTAAGTACTACCAATAACCCCTTGCCAGATGCTATAAGCGTTGTGCTGGGTGGGCAAAACAACTTAACACGTTTTTTTGCAGGCATAGGTTTGTTTGGCCTTATTGCATCTTTTCATAGTATTATCATTGGTTATTCAAGGCAAATATTTGCATTGTCGCGCAGCAATTATCTTCCTTTATTTTTATCGTCTGTAAACCGCCGTTTTAAAACGCCTCATTGGGCCTTAATTGCAGGCGCCGTTGTTGGTATTATTGCAATATATACCGGCACTACTGATGCCATTATAATATTATCAGTTATAGGTGCGCTGGTTATGTACATAATAAGCATGGTAAGCCTTTTTATACTACGTAAAAAAGAGAGCGGGTTACTAAGGCCATTCAAAGTGCCGCTCTACCCTCTTTTTCCTGCTATTGCTTTGGTATTATCAACTATAAGCCTTTCTGCCATTGCATGGTATAATGCAACACTTACTGCCTGGTTTTTTATTGTTTTGTTATTTTTACTTGCAATATATATCGCGCTCAATAAGCATAAACAACCCTTGCAGGGCGATGCCTTATTAAACAGCCACGCATCATCGCAAATAGTTCAGTCTTAAAATTATTTTCCAACAATGCCTTACCGAAGCACTATAAAAAATATTACTTACCGGTTTGATGATTTAAAAACACTACTGGCCAAAGCATCTCCCCTTCGCTCGGGCGATGTGCTGGCGGGCGTTGCAGCCGATAGTTATATTGAAAGGGTTGCTGCACAAATGGCACTGGCTAATGTACCTTTAAAAACATTTATTGAAGAGCTTATTATACCTTACGAGGATGATGAGATAACAAGGCTTATAATTGACACACATAACAATGAAGCATTTGCGCTGATAAGCCATTTAACCGTGGGCGAACTGAGGGATTGGCTGCTGAGTGATGATGCCACAACTAAAATGCTTTCTGCCTTGGCAACGGGCATAACACCAGAAATGGCTGCGGCTGTAAGTAAACTGATGCGTAACCAGGACCTGATAACTGTAGCAAAAAAATGCAGCGTAGTAACACGCTTTAGAAACACCATAGGCTTACCGGGCAGGCTGTCTGTACGCCTGCAGCCTAACCATCCAACTGATGACCCTAAAGGCGTTGCCGCCAGCATTATTGACGGCCTGTTATATGGCAGTGGCGACGCTGTTATTGGCATTAACCCTGCTACAGATAACCCGAAGGCAGTTGCCACACTCTTGTTTATGATAGACAGCCTCAGGCAGAAATACGAAATACCAACACAGTCATGTGTGCTTAGCCACATTACCACAACGTTTGAACTGATGCAGCAAGGCGTGCCTGTTGACCTGGTGTTTCAATCAATTGGCGGTACAGAAAAAACCAACAGCAGCTTTGGTATAAACCTGGCCCTGTTGAAAGAAGCGCATGATTGCGCATTATCGCTAAACAGGGGCACCATTGGCAACAATGTAATGTATTTTGAAACCGGCCAGGGCAATGCGCTTTCTGCCAACGCACACCATGGCGCAGACCAGCAAACCTGTGAGGCCCGCGCTTATGCGGTTGCCAGGCAGTTTAACCCTTTGCTGGTAAATACAGTTGTTGGTTTTATTGGGCCTGAGTACTTGTTTGACGGCAAGCAAATAATACGTGCCGCACTGGAAGACCATTTTTGCGGCAAATTGCTTGGGCTGCCTATGGGCTGTGATATATGTTATACCAACCATGCGGAGGCCGACCAGGATGACATGGACAACCTGCTTACCTTATTAGGTGTTGCCGGTTGTAACTTTATTATGGGCGTGCCCGGCGCTGACGATGTAATGCTTAACTACCAGTCTACATCTTTCCACGATGCGTTATATATAAGAAAACTGCTTGGCTTAAAACCAGCGCCTGAATTTGCGGCCTGGTTACAGCAACAAGGCATAATTGACGGGCATGGCAGCCTTTTAAATGTTGGGGCCAGCCATTTATTATTAGCAACTAATTTATAATGAACGAACCATTAACCAACACACCGGCTAATATTGCCCAACCTGATGCGTGGGCGGCTTTAAAGCAGTTTACAAACGCGCGCATTGCAGTAGGGCGAACGGGAAACGCCATACCGCTTGCTGAAAACCTGCAATTTAGGGCAGACCATGCATCGGCGCGGGACGCAGTACACACTAATTTAGATGTTGATGCCCTGCGCGATCAGTTGTCCGTTTTAAACCTGCCTATATTAACCCTTCACAGCGAAGCCGGCAACAGGCAGGAATATTTAAGAAGACCTGATAAAGGAAGAAAACTACGCTTAACAGGTGAAAAAAAAATTTTTAACAGTGAAGACTTTGATGTTGCTTTTATAGTTGGGGATGGCCTGTCAGCAAAAGCTGTGCAAATTTATACACAACCATTTCTACATTTTTTGGTAACCCTATGTTCTAAGAACCAAATTTCTGTTGCGCCCGTTTCAATTGTTCAGCAGGCAAGGGTAGCTATAGGCGACGAAATTGGAATGATGCTAAACGCAAAACTTACTGTTGTTTTAATAGGCGAACGGCCCGGGTTAAGCTCGCCACACAGCATGGGTATATATATTACATATAAGCCCGTTATTGGCCTTACTGATGAAAGCCGGTATTGTATATCAAATATTCATACACCGGGCGGTTTAAGCCCTGAAAATGCTGCTACGCAGGCATTTTTCCTTATTAGGCAGTCGCTCTCCGCTAAGTTATCTGGTGTGCATGCTAAAATTATCAGGCAGTTACAATAATTCCTTTTACGTTCATTTATGGGCACAAAAAAGGGCCATCCTTGCAGATGGCCCTTTTTATAAGTACTATACTAATTATTTAGTTGTTCTGTACTGTGGGTGTGGAGCTGGTACTGTGTTAGGACCAGTTTCAGTAGTTGGCTGTAAGTCAACTGTGTTTGATTCACCCTGGTTTTCGTAGCTGAATATGATACGGCCTTCAGAAACACCGCCTTTTTCAACTAAGTATTTAATTACTGTGTTAACCCTATCCCAGCTTAATTGCTGTGAGCGTTTGTTAGCATCAGCTGCATAACCAACAACTTTTACATTACAAGTTGGGTTAGCGCCAATCTGTTGTGCTGCACCTGCAAGAATGCTCATTGCATCTTTGCTAAGTTTAGCGCTTCCAGCTTTAAATGTAATGCTAGGCAAGCTTGATAGACCACATGAGTTCTGTTTCTTCATCATCATTGTATCAAGCATAGCTTTGATATCTTTGCAGCACTGTGGTTCTGGGCAAGTGCCTACGCCATCAGCGTTAACAGGGAAACAGCTTTGTGGTGTAAGTATTTCTTTGTCTTTGTAGTCAGGTACACCATCACCATCTGTATCCTTAGCACGGCCGTGAGAATCAACAGCAGCGCCGGCAGGAGTGTTTGGCTCAAGGTCAAACTGGTCAGTTACACCATCACCATCACCATCAGGTAATATAACCGGTTTTGGTTTCTGGTGGTTCTGAATGTTAAGCTCGTTGTAAACATAATCGTTGGGGTTGATCCACCATAAAGGCTGAACCCTTGTAGACTTGTTGCCAATGTTCATGTTGATCCTGAAAGTGCTGTAACTCCATGAGTCGTTAGAATTACCTTGTTGGTGACCGTCTAAGAAGTCGTTACCAACAATTGGTTTGGTAATCCTTTCTTCAACGCCTATGTTCCATTTGTCATTTAGTTTCCATGTCCAGCCAGCGCCATAGCTGTAAGCATGCAATACACCCCATGCGTGCCTGCCGTTAATTGTAGCAGATCCGAAGGTTGTAAAAAGGCCCGGAGTTGGGTAATACAAAGTGTGCAGGCCATAAGCGCCGTCTACTTTTTGATAAATTTTAACACGTGTTGCAGCTACTGTATATCCTAAAAACACATAAAGATTTGATTTAGGATCGCCCCTGTAGTGGCTTATTGTGTTAAGAGAAAAAATACCATCCAGGTTACCCATGTGTGTTTCATTCCTTGCGCCATAATTGAAATCACCAGGATAGTGTGGTATTTGCTGAGGAACAGAAGCGATAGAACCTGAATAACCAGCCCTTATTGAAAAGACGTGGGTTAAGGCTTTCCTGATGCTAATGCTACCTGTTGGGCCGCCAAGATACTTCTTAACTAAAGGCGCCCTGTCTCCAAAAATAAACGCCCCGCCAACACCGCCGCCTATTTCCCATTGGTCTTTCGGCCTTGCTGGGTAAGGATACTGGTTGTTTTTAAATTCATTGTACTGGGGCATGTTTTTAACTGATACTTTACTTGAGTCAAAAACGTACGCGTCGCTGGCGTCATTTTGCGTCTGGGCAAACGACGCTGTTTGCAGCAGCCCTAAAAGGGCCAAGACTAGTGTGTACTTTTTGCTTGCCATAGGTGTAATTTGGTTTTTTAATTTTGTTGTTTAATGTTTCCCGATAAATAACTTATACAAATTTAGCTAATACAAATGAAATTCCAAATTTTTGCAATTTATTTTGCCAATTTTGGTGCCATATTTTGGTTTTTAAAACAAATTTCCCCATTTGGTTGCAGTATATCTAAATATCACTTTTTTTGATGTTATATTGCGCGGACTTTAAAAATGGAAAAAGCTTTACAAATTATTTCATCCGAATTAGCTGAGTTTGAAGACCATTTCAGGCATTCGGTTAAAAGCAATGTGCCCCTTCTTGACCGCATAATGCGGTACATAGTTAAGCGCAAAGGAAAGCAATTAAGGCCAATGTTTGTTTTTTTAAGCGCCAAACTGGGCGGTAATGTAAATCCATCTACCTACCGGGCTGCATCGCTTGTGGAAATTTTACACACAGCTACCCTCGTGCACGACGATGTTGTGGACGATTCGCTAGAAAGGCGAAGCTTCTTCTCCATCAACGCCCTGTGGAAAAACAAAATCGCCGTGCTGGTGGGCGACTACCTTTACTCCCGAGGGTTATTACTTTCCCTTGACAATGGCGACCTTAAGCCCCTGCAAATTCTTACCACCGCTATAAAATTGATGAGCGAAGGCGAACTGCTTCAACTTGAAAAGGCCCGTAACCTAAACCTGGAAGAAGACATCTATTACGAAATAATCAGTGCAAAAACAGCCTCCCTCCTCGCATCAGCATGTGCCGCCGGCGCGTCAACAACATTTTCCAGCGATGCTGATGTAGAACAAATGCGCCTTTTTGGTGAAAAAGTGGGGATGGCTTTCCAGATAAGAGACGACCTGTTTGACTACGGCAACCAGGACGTTGGTAAACCAACCGGCAACGACATTAAGGAAAAAAAGCTTACCCTGCCGCTTATCTACACACTTAACACCTGCGAAAAAGATCTGCGGAAAAAAATTATTCATATTGTAAAAAATGAGAATACCAACAAGGAGAAAGTAAAGTTTGTAATTGATGCAGTTGAAAACGCCGGGGGGATAACGTATGCCCGGCAAAAAATGATGGCGTTTAAAGAGGAAGCGATGGCAATATTGTTTAAGTTTCCAAAAAATGATGTTAGGGATGCATTGGAAGAATTGGTAATTTTCACTATTGACAGAACTATGTGATGCAAAAAAGATGGAAAATATTAGAGGCGGATGGCGATAAGGCTTACAGCTTATTTCAATCACTAAAAATAAATTATACCCTTTGTAAAATACTTGTTTGCAGGGGCATTGATACATACGATAAGGCAAAACTTTTTTTCAGGCCGCAGCTTGGCAACCTGCACGACCCATGGCTGATGAAGGATATGCTGAAGGCCGTAAAACGAATATTACGCGCCATTGATGACGGGGAAAAAATTTTAATTTATGGCGATTATGATGTGGATGGCACAACCGCTGTTGCAAGCTTTTATAGTTTTTTAAGTTCAATTTACCCAAATATCGAGTTTTATATTCCGCACAGGTATAAAGAAGGATATGGTATTTCTACAACTGGTGTGCAGTATGCCATTGCCAATAATTTTAGCCTGGTAATATCGCTTGACTGTGGCATAAAATCAGTTGACCTTGTAGCTTACGCCAAACAACACGGTATAGATTTTATTATTTGCGACCACCATTTACCTGATGCTGAAATACCCGCGGCTGTCGCAGTTTTAAACCCAAAGCAGGCCGATTGCGGCTACCCATTTAAAGATCTTTGCGGTTGCGGCGTTGGCTTTAAATTAATGCACGCGATTGCAGATGAGTTGAACATGCCGCCCGAAAGTTACCTGCAATACCTTGATCTTGTAGCCACCGCCATTGCGGCAGATATAGTGCCCGTTACGGGTGAGAACCGCATATTAAGTTACTATGGTTTACAAAAAGTAAACGATAACCCCTGCACAGGTATAAAAGCGCTTATACAATTAGCTGCTGTACAAAAAAAATTAACCTTTAATAACCTTGTTTTTGTTGTAGCACCAAGAATAAATGCCGCTGGCCGCATGGATGATGCACGCAAAGTAATTCAACTGCTTACTGAAACAAACCTGGATAAGGCGCTTACCTATGCCGAAATGTTGCACAACGATAATACAGACAGGAAAGAGGCAGACAGCAGCACAACAGAAGAAGCATTGTTTATGATAAAAAACAATGATGCATACTTAACACGCAAAACAACCGTGGTGTTTAAAGACCATTGGCACAAAGGCGTTGTAGGCATTGTTGCAAGCCGCCTTATTGATAATTATTACCGGCCAACCGTTGTATTAACCAAAAGCGGCGACGTTGTTGCAGGCAGTGCCCGCAGTGTACCCGGGTTTAATTTATATGAAGCAATACACGCATGCCGTGAGCATTTGTTAGGTTATGGCGGCCATTTTGCTGCAGCAGGCATGACAATGCTGCCCGGCAAGGTTGATGATTTTTCTGATGCATTTGAAAGGGTAGTATCAGAAACTATAAATGATATGATGATGGTGCCGGAAATAACTATTGATGCTGCTATTGAGCTGAGAGACCTTACCGAACCATTCTACAATATTATTTGCCAAATGGAACCTTTTGGCCCGGAAAATATGAGGCCTGTTTTTATTGCAAAAAAAGTATTTGAAACAGGCTATTCAAAAATTTTGAAAGAGGCGCATGTACGTTTTGTTGTAAAGCAAAACAATGTAACCTTTACTGGCATTGGTTTTGGCATGGCTGATAAATTTTTACTGCTGCAACAGCAAAAGCCCCTGGATATTGTCTTTACTATTGACCTTAACGAATGGAATGGTGAAAAAAATATTCAGTTAAAAATGATAGACCTCAAAATTTCAGAAGACTAGCATTCTACTAAAAGTCTTTATACAAATTATTCAACCCTGTTTTTATACCAAGGCTAAAATAAAAATCAGATGTTTTAACACCGGGCGCTGTATGCCTGCGGTAAGTAACATCACCCTGTATGGCAAGGCGGTTACGCGGGTTAATAAGGTAGCCGAGGCTTAACTGGTTATACAGGTATTTATTTTTTATGCCCTGCATGGTTTTGCTGCCGTACTGCGGCGCTGATGGATAATCAGAAAGATCGCCGCCCCAAAGGTCGAAGCCTATGGGATAGCTAAGGCCGGCCGGTTGTTCACCACGCACAGTATAAAGGTTTTCAAGCAGGCCATACCACCTTTTGTTGTTGTATTGAAATATAGAAATAAGCTCATTAAAATTGGCGCCAAACGGGTCGGCCAATGCCTGGTTTGCATGTGTATAGTTCAGGCCTGCTTTATCAAAGCCATGCGTATATGTATAAGGCCTTACTGAATTAAATTCAACACGCCAGCTAAGCCCTTTCACCGCAAACAAGTCTTCGTTCCACATGCCTAACTGAATGCCATATTTGTTACCAAACTGCTGGGCATGATTTTGAAACGAGCCGGTAATATGCAGGTCATCCAGCGCTATTTGCCCATATAGATATCCCTTTTTATAGATCTTATATTTTGCGGTAAGCCCCAGGAATGCGTTATCCGGCGAACCTACGCTAAATTCAAGCGGCCTTGTAAATATAAAAGGGTTTATGTACTGTGCATCAAATCCACGGTGAACAGGCGTGTCTTTCGCATACCATATCACGTTATCAAATACACCCAGCTGAAATTTTTTCGAAAAATTCATACCCAAATAATGCATTACGCTATACTTGCGCTGCGTGCTGCCATTTACAAGGTATTTGGGGTTATCAAACTCCGCATACAAAACATTGTAGGTTAATTTCCAATACCTTGCCTGCAACCTTATGTAGGGATAGTTTGACGAATTGTCTGACAATATAAGGCTTCGGTAGCCATCGCCTATAAAGTTTTTACCGTTACCAACAGTTATTAAAAAGTGGCTGTTGGGTATATAGCTAAAGCTGCCGGTAAACTGTGAATAGCTGTATGAGTTATTGCTGTGCAATGTGCCCTTGCCCAGGCCCAGTGCATAGCCCTGGTTTGACAGTGCATAAGCCGCCAGGTAATTGGGGTACTGAATGTTATAATATGTGTATGCAAGGTTGTACGATATTTTGTCATTAACAACGCCCTGTATACGTAACCCGCCTGCAACCTGGTGCAGCATATCGCTTTCTTCTTTCGATTTGCCAAAGGCCGCATCAACATAAGGATCTATAGCAAACACACTGTTTGCGCCATTAGCCTGTACCCAGTTATTTGTTGTAAGCTGTTTAAAAAAGTACCCACCCGGTGCGCCTGCACTAAGGCCAAAAGCGCTGTCGGTTAGTTGTGTTTTTTCTTTACTTAATATTTTTTTGTATTCAAGCCAGTCGTTGCTTCTAAACCCGGTAAAAATACTGGTGTCAACATTAAGTGTCATCTCGTTAAATCTTTTCTGCACCTGCTGGTCAAGCGGTATGCTTTGCGACAGGGCCTGCAAAAAAGATAATAGTGATACTATAAAAAATAATTTCTTCATAATTGCTTTTATGTTGTGCTGCTTACCGGTTAATTAAAAATCGTACAGTAAGTTGTTGAACGATGTGCGTACGCCTATACTAAATATCACATCTTTATAATTTGCAAGGTCGTTATGCTCGCGGCGGTATGTTAACCCGGCCTCTATCCTCAAATTACTTTGCGGGTTTAACGTGTAAGCTGTTTTAAAATCAACAAAAGTAAGTTTTGTTGATACACCCTGGCCTGTGGTTACGCTACCACTAACAGGCGGTTGTAAAGGTAACAGGGCCAATACATTGTGACCGTAGTTGGCGCTGCCCGAATCAACACCATATGTTGCAACAAAACCTTCTAACCTAAAGTTCCATTTCTTATAGCGATATGTTGCTAAAACAAGCCCCTCGGTAAAGTTGGCTCCTAAAGGGTCGCCCAGCGCCTGGTTGGCATTTGAATAACTAACGTCCTGCGAAGCTGCTGCATAAGTATAAGGCCGCACGGTATTAAATTCAGCCAAAAAATTAAGGCCCGGCATTTCAAACACATCATTGCTGCGAAGGCCTAACTGAAAACCTGTGCGGTTTTTAAATGAAGATGATTTGCCAAGTTCATCAACTATCACCTGGCCATATACATAACTGCGGCTATATATTTTTAATTTGGCGTTAAGGCCAACTACATCGTTGTTAGACACCCCTGATGGCGAACTGCTGCCATGCAGAAATATAACCGGGCTTGCAAGCCATGGGCTTACATCTTTGCCGCGATAACCGGGCGTATGCGTTTGGTCAGGCCATATTACTGATTCAAAAAGGCTTAAATTAAGGCCTGGCGCTGCATTCCAGTCAATAACATAAGTTTGCGCCCATTTACGAAAAAGGCCAAGCTTATTATACTGGCTTTTGTCAACAGTGCTAAGGTATTCAGACCACATTACCGAGTACTGAAATTTATTGAATGTTAGTGACGTTCTGAAATATGGGTAGCTGATAGAACAGTCTGATAATAACAGCGACCTGTAACCATCACCAATAAAGTTTTTACCATAACCAAGGTCAAACAACAAATGCTTGTTGGGCACATAAGTTAACCTTGCTGAAGATGAGCTAAAGTCAAACCCGCTGCCATCGCCTATATTCTTATAATTGTTTTGGCTGGGTATAACAAAATACTTTCTTATAAAGCTGTCAATATAACCGCCAAATTTACCCTGGTTTTCGTAGAAATTTGTTTCAAAGTAAAACTTGTTGCCTATGTTGCCCGATACTTCATACCCCCTGGTATCTATCCATGGCGACTTTACATTAATGGTTTTTCCGCCAATTTTTTTGTTATACCGGTTACTAACGCCAAACTGTTCGTTAATAATAACGTCGCCGTAAATATTAAAGCCATTTTGCTGAACCTGCAGCAGGTGCTCCTTAAAAAATTTCCTTTGCAGCCATGGGCGGCTTTTGTCTGTTTCAAGCAAGGTATCTGCGTACAATACCGGTTTCCAAACAGTGTGCACTATTGTGTCGTTCGTATATAGATTATCGCTGTTATAGTTGTCGTATAGCCTCAAACGGGTTTGGGCTTTCAACAACGATCCGGCAACAATAAAAAGAGCGAATAAAAATATCTTTCGCATCATGTAAGTATAATCAGTATTCAATTTAGCAGTTTGATTTTCAGCCCCCATTGGCGTTATAATTATGCGGTAAAATTAGCCATATTAAATAATAATACAACTATTTAAATAAACATAGTATTTACAGGTGGTGGCAAAATAACAGGTGGTGGAACAGGCAACGGAATTTTTAAGGGTTGTTACCCTGCAATAAAGGATAAAGGGCGTAAAAGTGAGGAAGGCAGTTAATTAATATGCATTCTCCTCACCACGAAATACATTTATGATGGTCATAAAAATTATTCTTATATCCAGCATTGACGACCAGTTTTCAACGTACCAAATATCATGTTCAATACGTTTCCTCATCAGCTCGGGTGTTTCAGTTTCACCCCTTAGGCCATGTACCTGCGCCCAGCCGCTTATACCAGGTTTAACATAGTGGCGGGCCATGTAGCTTTCAATACTGTCCCTGTACATTTCATTAAGCTTTATTGGGTGTGGCCTTGGGCCGGTAATGCTCATATCACCAACAAATACATTCAAAAATTGCGGCATTTCATCAAGGCTTGTCTTACGCAAAAACTTACCAATACGTGTTATGCGCGAATCATTTTTGGTGGCCTGTTTATATTCCTGGTCACTCTCAGTAACAGTCATCGTACGAAACTTATATATCTTAAAAATTTCGTTGTCTCTGCCGGTACGGTTTTGCTTAAAGAAAATGGGCCCTTTGGAGCTAAGTTTTATTAAAAGGCCAATTATTGGTATCAGCCACGACAGTACAAGCACAATAACCAACCCGCTAAAAACTATGTCCATTATGCGCTTTTTAACCCGGTTCCTCAGCTCCTGCAATGGCTCAAACTGCAAAGTACCCACCGGTATATCACCTAAGTATTCAACTTTATAATTTGAATCAAGACTGGCTTTGGCATTAGGTACAAACTTAATGCGCACGCAGTTAAGGTCAGCAAATTCAACTAGTTTTTCAAGGTCGTTATTGTTTTCAGGCAATAAGGTGGAATATATTTCTTTTACATTGTTCTCAATTGCATAGTCAATACAATCATCAATACCGCCAACTATACGCCCTTCTTTATTTATACTTATATAATCTTTTTTATTATCAAAAAAACCTTCAAATGAGTAGATGTTGTTGTTACCCTGAAAGTATTTTGCAAGCTCCATCCCAGTTTCGTTGTAACCAACTATAGCTATTTTTTTGTGCACTTTAGACTGAACAATATATTCAGAAATATATGTAAAGAAAAAACGGCTTACACCAAGCAGTGTTATCAGCATACCATAGCATACAACAAAAAACATTTTTTGCTGCATCCCTATTTTTAATATCCACAAAATACTGGTAAATAGCAAAGCCTGCATCAGCAGTGTTTTGGCAGTACGCCTGTAAACCTCTTCAATAGTAGCGAAAGAAATTGCAGAATATACCCTAACTGAACCTGCAGCAACAAGCCAGGTAATATTAGTTAACACAAAAAGCTTAAACCCTAATTTACCGAAGATAGCCGAACCGGCTAAAGGATAAAAACCATAAGCCACCAGGTAGGAAGTGTTTACTACCAGAAAATCGGTGATCATAAAGATCAGCCTGGAAAAATAGGTAAAGTTCTTCTGCCCCATAACAAAGTATTAATCTTTGATTTTTAGATTTAAAACTACCGGCACATGGCAAGTGACAATCTATGGGGGATTCGTAAAGCAGTAACAAAAATATACAAGTTAACCCATATAACCAATAAATATTTAAAAAAATCACATAAAACCGTTAATTAAGAAGACGTTATGCTAAAATTTTAACTTGTATGTTATTAAAATGATATATTTATTAAAACCATATTTGTATTAACCCCACTAGAATATACGCGGGTTACTACAAATGGTTGCCCGAATGTTATAAAAAATATAATTTAAGCGGTTATTACTTTATTAGCCTGTAACACCAGCGTTGCAGCTTGCCTTCAAAGTCAAAAGGCGTGGTTGCCTTGGTAATATCTTTTATTTCAGCCGCTTGAATAGCCGGGGCGTCCAGTAAAAATTTAGTATAGTTGGTACTAAAATAAATGGTACCGCCTTTGGTTGTTGCGTGCAAAACGTCGTTTAACAGCTCCACGTGGTCCCGTTGTATGTCTAAAAAATCCTTCATTCGTTTGCTGTTGCTAAACGTGGGCGGATCAATTACAACCAGGTCAAAACTATTGGGCGCCAATGTTTTAAGGTATTGTTTAACATCGGCATGAACAAACTGAAACCTATCCTTATCTTTTAGCAGGTTTATTGCAAAATTATCCTCAGCCCAGCTTAAATAGGTTTTCGAAAGATCTACTGAAGTTACCGCAGCTGCCCCGCCATTTGCAGCATACACTGAAAAAGAGCCCGTATAGCAAAACAGGTTTAACATTCTTTGCCCTTGCGCCTGCTGCCTAACCATTTGGCGGGTTACCCTGTGGTCCAAAAAAAGACCGGTATCAAGATAATCTGTAAGGTTAACTAAAAACTTTAACCCGTTTTCTTCAACCGTAAAAAACTCCTTTTGCTCTTCCAGTTTTTCATACTGATTTTCGCTGCGGTGGCTCATACGCCTGCGCTGCCGTACATATATTTTGTCAACAGGTACGCTTAATAATTGGCTAATAAGCGCAATACATTCATCCAGCCAGGTTTCATGTTCTTCATCCGTCATGCCATGCCGGCGCAGGTACTCGGCCAGGTAAACTTTATCCTCGTATAATTCAATACAAAACGGAAATTCAGGCATATCATGGTCGTACACGCGATAGCAGGCCACATTCTGCCGCTTGGCCAGTTTGCTTTTGTGCTTATATACCTTCTGCAAACGGTTGGCAAACATTTGCAGCTTAGCGGGCTGGTTGTTACTATTATTTTCATGTTCGCTCATATTTATGATCCGCTTTATAACTAACCGGGGTGTATCATTCTGCCTTTTCTATAATTTCATGAAAAGTGTGGTGTGCCTTAAGCACCAAAGGCTTTAATTCAGCATCAGCTTTTTTTGCGTCAACAGCGTTGTTAATGGCAGTGCACTCATCAGCTAATTTTTGCAATAAAGTTTTTATTGCCGAAGCCTTATGCCCGGCAGGTATTGCAGAAGCCTGCCAAGTTTTTATACTTTGCAGCATAGCTGCCGAACTATCCCTTGTTGATTTTAGTTTACCATCTTCGGCGCCGTGAAAGCTAAGCATGGCAGTACTGTGAAAACTGTTCATCTCCTTCCATGTAAAATTTTCCTGTGCATTAATGGGTTGCCAGCAAAACATAACAACTGCAAGGCAAAGCATAAAGCCCGTTTTTCTCATATATTCTATCATTAATTAAATTGGTGTAAATAACAGGTTATGGGGAACCTTATTTATGATGATGGCCATAATTTTTCTCTCCCGCCGTTATAGCTACCGGCAGTTTATTTTGACTTGGCGGTAAAGGGCAGGTAGCATAGTCAGTAAAGGCGCAGGGAGGGTTGTAAGCCATGTTAAAGTCAATAACAGTTGCCCCATCGGTGCCGGGTTTTTTAACCTCTATAAAACGCCCTGAAGGGTAAGTTGTTTTACCATTGGTTGCATCGCCAAATACTATCAGCATGTTATCACCTTCGTCAAGCGCATCAAGGGTATACCGCTTATTGTTTATTTTAAACACCAGTTTGCCGGGTGAATTTTGTTTAGTGGTTTGCCCTATTTTATTTGTGATCATTATGCCGGAGGAATTAGCCGTTGTGTCAAGCTTTGCAGGTATTATCCAGGCAGTGTTTGCAGGAAACCTTTCTATGCCTTTAAATGCAGCGGGCGCCGGGCTTTTTAAATCGCGCACCCTTATACCTATTTTATCATCCCGCTTAATAACACCCCAACGCAGGCTGCCGGATGAAATTTCGGGAACGCCCTGCATATCAATACTAAAAATAATGGAGTTATTGGCAGGTTTGCCGTCTATTTGTACGCCAGTGTCATTTGTAACCAGCTTTATAGTGCTGCCCGTGCGTTCAAAATACCCGGCAGACTCATCAATGCTCCCCGCCGGAAATACAAGTGCATTATCGCTACCGCTGCCAAAGGTGTTCTTTCCTTCATCCAGCCAATAAAGGCCAACAAGGTTTAACCAACCATCGTCTGCCTTAAGTTCAGCAACCCGTCCTGCATCCCATTCATTAAGCTGTTTAATATAATCTGCCGATGCACCGCCCTGTGCTTTGGCATAACAGGTAAAAAGTGTAAAGGCAACCAGGTAAAAAAAATAGCGCATACGTTATATATGTTTTAAGTTAAACAGGAGATTTTTGTAAGAGGTAAACGAATACATTAAAGTCTCCGGGTCAACATTCTTTAAGGCCCAATGGCACATGTACCGCAAGCCCGGCTTCGGCTGTTTCTTTATACTTGCTGTTCATGTCGATTGCAGTGTCCCACATGGTTTTTATCACTTTATCAAGCGATACTTTCGCATAGTCAGGCGCACTTTGTAAGGCAAGCTGGCTGGCTGTTATAGCCTTTATAGCGCCCATAGTGTTACGTTCAATACAGGGTATTTGAACCAGGCCGCCAATAGGGTCGCAGGTAAGGCCAAGGTGGTGCTCCATGGCAATTTCCGCAGCCATCAAAGCCTGCCGCTGCGTACCACCTAAGCACTCTGTTAGTGCTGCCGCAGCCATCGCAGATGATACGCCTATCTCCGCCTGGCAACCACCCATTGCTGCCGATATTGTAGCTTCCTTTTTAAATATGCTGCCTATCTCACTGGCCGTCAGTAAAAAGCGGGTTATTTTGTCATCGCTGTAGCCATCGCAAAAAGCTATAAAATAATGTAGTACTGCCGGTATAACACCTGCGGCACCGTTTGTGGGCGCTGTTACCACACGGCCGAATGAGGCATTTTCTTCATTAACAGCCAGCGCAAAACAACTAACCCAATCCAGTATATATTTAAACTGGCTGCCACCTTGTTTAATAGCCTCAAGCCAGGTTTCGTAATCATTGTAAGGTCGCCCGTTCAATAATTTTTTATTCAGGTCAAAGGCCCTGCGCCTTACTTGCAAGCCACCCGGCAACTCACCTTTGGTGTGGCAGCCGCGATAGATACAATCACGCATGGTTTCCCATATATGCATAACGCCCCTGCGGGTTTCCGCTTCGCTTCGCCAGGCGCACTCGTTCTCCATTACTATCTCGCTAATGGCCAGCCCTGTCTTCATGCACCAGTGCAACAGGTCGTTGGCAGTATTGATGGGGAACGGCAGGTCAACCTGGCTTTTTGCATTGCCCTTCTCCCCTTCTTTAACCACAAAGCCTCCGCCGGTTGAATAATACGTTTCGCTAATGTTCTCACCAGTACTTACATCTGCCAAAAAGGTGAGCCCGTTTGGGTGAAATGGCAATGTTTCCTCAAACAGAAACTGCACGTTCAGCAAGGGGTCAAACGGAATATTCTTTTCACCATTCAGCTTCAATATTCCATCTTTACCTATTTTCTCAATTTTGGTGCTTATAAGGTTTACATCAATGGTAACAGGGTCATCGCCGCAAAGGCCTAAAATAACAGCTATATCAGTTCCGTGCCCTTTCCCCGTTTTTGCCAGCGACCCATATAACAGCACGCTTACCTTTTTTACCTGTTCCAGCCCAAACCTTTGCTTCAGCGTGTCAACAAACCGCAAAGCAGCCCGCCATGGCCCTAATGTGTGGGAACTTGACGGCCCCACCCCTATCTTCAACATATCGAACACCGAAATGGACTCGTGCGGCATATTGCTTTTTTTACTGTTACAAAGGTATAGGTTTTGGTGGTAGGTGGTTTTTTGTTCTATGTTTTGGTTTTAGCTTTCAACAGGTTAAACTGTTTGTTCAACAGGCGGCCAATCAACCTTTAAGATTTTGCCCGTCTATTGAGGAAAACTACTCCTGCCTTTTTTCGGTAAACAGCACGCATATTTTGGAGGAACCTTTTGTAAAGACGGGTACAAATGGTCCAAAGGGCTCGTTCGAAGGAGGAAAAAGCCCGAAGGACTCCTTTGGAGGAGGAAAGTAAAAAGACCACTACTATTTGATTATCAATAATTTATATCAAAATAGATGCGAAGTCACCAGTAAATACGTTTTTGATTTTGCCGACAGAATCAGCTTTTACGAATCTAACAAAATAGAATGAACCAGGCAAAAAAGGGTGCATTTAAAATTGTCGCATTGGAGTCTAAGCGGCAGTTTTAATCAAATGCACAATTTTACCCCATTGTCCATTCATGGTAATTACTCTTAGGTTTAACATATTTTGCGCACCTCGGTTACTC
>Ga0265327_10000973_pt1 | contig 40913 bp, 33 predicted proteins | sample 41621metaG_FD_202089 | JGI IMG/M metagenome (GOLD analysis project Ga0265327, IMG submission 202089) | Rhizosphere microbial communities from Carex aquatilis grown in University of Washington, Seatle, WA, United States - 4-16-21 metaG | ecosystem: Host-associated > Plants > Roots > Rhizosphere... | reverse complement strand
TGCGCTTCCGCTCGGGCTCCGCCCTCCCTTCAGCGCAAGCCCCGGAAAACTCGCTCATCCTGATTGTCGCGCGCTCTCACCTTGATTGTCGCGCGGCAAAAAGTGTGCGCGCGAGCTTTGATCTGGCCGCTTCGAATTTAAGGCCAACCCGACAGTAGGCCATCTAGACGAACGACAATGTCTGCTATCGAAAGTTGCAGCAAAACTGCGGAACGACCTGAATGGGCGCAAACCGGCCATTGGGCTCACGTAGGACGAATGTCGCCTATGGGTCATAAGCGGTCGTTGGAGAGGTTTTGTTGGCAAGCATTTCCCGTTCAAGCCGCGACAACAGGCGTAGACTTTTTTATCGATGAGCAAACATTTTTATCCATGTGCAGACTTTTTTATCCGCCGACACAACACTTAGTTCTGAAACCCCCCCCTATTCCACCGTCACGCTCTTCGCCAGATTGCGCGGCTGGTCCACATCGGTGCCTTTCAGCACGGCGGTGTGGTAGGCCAGGAGCTGGATAGGGATCGAATAGAGGATCGGGGAGACGAAGGGGTCGCAAGGGGGGATGGGGATGCCGAAATAGAGGCGCTCGCCCATCGAGGCTAGGCCGGAGGCGTCGGAGATCATGATGACCTTGCCGCCGCGCGCCATGACTTCCTGGACGTTGGAGGCGGTCTTCTCGAAAAGCTCGTCCTTCGGCGCCAGCACGATCACCGGCACGCGGTCGTCGATGAGGGCGATCGGGCCGTGCTTCATTTCGCCGGCGGCATAGCCCTCGGCGTGGATGTAGGAGATTTCCTTGAGCTTCAAGGCCCCTTCGAGCGCCAGCGGATAGGCGGTGCCGCGCCCGAGATAGAGCACGTCGCGGGCATCGATCAGCGCCGCCGCGATCTCCTCGATCCGCTCGTCGTGGTTCAAGACCTCGGCGGCGCGGGCGGGAACCTCGGTCAAGGCGGAGGAGAGGGCGGCTTCCTGCTCCGGCCCGATGGTGCCGCGCGCCCGGCCCATGGCGATGGCGAAGCAGGCCAGCACCACAAGCTGAGTCGTGAACGCCTTGGTCGAGGCGACGCCGATCTCCGGCCCGGCCAGGGTCCGCAGCACCGCATCCGCCTCCCGCGCCATCGAGCTTTCGGGCTGGTTGACGATGGCGACGATCTTCTGTCCCTGGGTCTTGGCATAGCGGAGCGCCGCCAGGGTGTCGGCGGTCTCCCCCGATTGCGAGATGAAGATGGCAAGGCCGTTTTTCGGCATCGCCGGGGTGCGGTAGCGGAATTCCGAGGCGATATCAGCCTCGACCGAAATCCGCGCATGCTTTTCGAGCCAGTATTTGGCGATCAGCGCCGAATGGAAGGAGGTGCCGCAGGCGATGATGGTGACGCGGCTCACCTCGGCCAGATCGAAGGGCAGATCAGGGAGATGCACGCTGCGCGTCGTCGGGTTGAAGAGCGCGTGCAGGGTGTCGCCGATCACCGCTGGCTGCTCGAAGATTTCCTTCTGCATGAAATGCCGGTAATTGCCCTTGCCGATCAGCGCGCCCGACAGCGCGGTCTCGCGGATCTCGCGCTGGACCGGCTGATCCAGCGCGTCGAAGATTTGGCAGGAGCCCGCACCCAGGATCGCCCAATCGCCTTCTTCGAGATAGGTGATCCGGCGGGTGAGGGGGGCGAGCGCCAGCGCGTCGGAGCCGACGAACATCTCGCCCTCGCCGTAACCGATGGCGAGCGGGCTGCCGCGGCGGGCGCAGATCAGGAGATCCGGCTCCCCGGCGAAAAGAATGGCGAGCGCGAAGGCGCCTTCCAGCCGGCGCAGGGTCTTCGCTACCGCCTCGGCCGGGGCCGCTCCCTCGTCAAGATGGCGGGTCAGGAGAATGGCGACCGCCTCGGTGTCGGTCTGGGTCGAGAAGCCATAGCCGAGCGCCGTCAGCTCCTGGCGGAGTTCCTGGAAATTCTCGATGATGCCGTTATGCACCACGGCGACGCGGGCGGTGGCGATCGGGTGGGCGTTGGTCTCGTTCGGGACGCCATGGGTGGCCCAGCGCGTGTGGCCAATTCCGATCGAGCCCGTCACCGGCTCCGCCTCCAGGCGCCGCACGAGGTTGTCGAGCTTCCCTTCCGCCCGCCGCCGCTCGATCCTGCCGTCGATCAGGGTGGCAATGCCGGCTGAATCATAGCCGCGATATTCCAGCCGCCGCAGCCCGTCGACCAGGAGCGGGGCCGCGTCGCCTTTACCGATGATGCCGATGATACCGCACATCCGACGAGTCTCCTTTATTTCGTGTTGGGGGAGGCGGCACGGGCGAGCTTTGCCGCGCTTTTGACGGCGCGCATCCGCTTGGCCTTGCCGGGATAGGTGGTCTGCTGGCCGCGCTCGACGCTCAGCCCGTCTTCTGGCACGTCGCTGGTGACGACGCTGCCGGCGCCGATGATGGCGCCGTCGCCGATGAGGAGAGGCGCCACCAGCGAAGTGTTCGAGCCGATGAAGGCTCCGGCGCCGATCCGCGTCTTCTCCTTGGTGAAGCCGTCGTAATTGCAGGTGATAGTGCCGGCGCCGATATTGGCCTTCGGACCAACCTCGGCATCGCCGAGATAGGTCAGATGATTGGCTTTGGCGCCCCGCCCGATGCGCGATTGCTTCACTTCGACGAAATTGCCGATATGCGCGTCCTCGCCGATATCGGCGCCGGGGCGGAGCCGGGCGAAGGGGCCGACGATCGCGTTCCGGCCCACATGCGCGCCGGTCAGATGCGAGAAGGACAGGATCTCCGCCCCATCATCGACGGTGACGCCCAGGCCGAAGACCACATAGGGGCCGATGGTGACGTCGCGTCCGAGCCTCGTATCGGCGCTGAGGAAAACCGTTTCCGGTGCGACCAGGGTAGTCCCGCCATCCTGCGCCCGCCGCCGCAGCTTTTGCTGCATCATGGCTTCGGCGGCGGCGAGGCGTTCGCGCGAATCGATGCCGTAGGTTTCCGCCTCCGGCACCTCCCAGGCCCGCACGCCGAGCCCTTGGGCGCGGGCGAGGGCGACGATGCCGGTCAGGTAGTATTCGCCCTGGGCGTTGCCGTTGCCGACCGCGTCGAGCAGGGGGAACAGGTGGCGGGCGGCAATCGCCATCACCCCGCCATTGCAGAGCGTGATCCGGCGCTGCTCCGGGCTCGCATCCTTGGCCTCGACGATCGCCTCGACGGAGCCGTCGGCGGCGGTGACGACGCGGCCATAGAGTCCAGGCTCGGGCGGGCGCATGGCGATGAGCGCCACCGCCGCTTCGGGCTCCCGGCGGCGCTCCTCCAGCAAGGCGGCGATGGTGGCGGTTTCCAGAAAAGGAGTGTCGCCGAACAGCACGACGACGTCCTCGATTTCCTGGGCTTCCTCGATCGCGGCTCGGGCCGAGAGCACGGCATGCCCGGTGCCGAGCGGCTGTTCCTGGATGGCGATGATGGCGGGTGCCGCGGCGCTTGCCACCGCGTCCATGCCGGGGGCGAGCACGACCACCGTGCGCTCCGGCTTGAGCGGTGCCACCGCGTCGAGCACATGCCCGATCATCGAGCGGTTGGCCACTTTGTGCAGAACTTTGGGCAGATCCGATTTCATCCGCTTGCCTTGGCCCGCGGCGAGAATGACGGCAGCAAATTTTCCTGAGGGCATGATTGAGGCCGCTGGTTTAAGGGGGTTCTTTGAGAATCGGTCGATGCCTGGAAAAATCCCATATCGGTCCCCTGCTATGCAATTCAAAGATTATGAACGCCGCTGAAACGGATTCCTTCCGGCGGGACGTTGATTGCGGGGTGGGGTTGGGGGTATTTTCCGGTTCGTCGCAACAGATCACGGTCCGCAGGCAAAAAATTGACCCAGAAATCAGCCGGGAAAGCACTCGTTTTCGATTTGGACGGAACCCTTATCGACAGCGTCCCCGATCTTCACGCGGCGATCGCTTCCATGCTCGGAGAGTTGGGCGGGAGGGTGCTGGCACAGGAGGAGGTGCGGGGGCTGGTCGGGGACGGGACGCGGATCCTGGTCCGGCGCTGCCTTGCCGCCGCCGGATTGTCCGAGGATTTGGTGACGGAGGCGCTGCCCCGCTTCCTCGTCCATTATGAACGGGCGCCGGTCGAGCGCACCCGGCCCTATCCGGGGGTGCTGGAGGGGCTGGAGGGATTTGCGGCTCAGGGCTACCGCCTCGGTGTCTGCACCAACAAGCCGCAGCGCTCGACCGAAATTATCCTGAAGGGGCTCGGGCTCGATCGGTTTTTCGGCTCCGTTATCGGCGGCGACAGGCTCGCGGTGCGGAAGCCCGATCCGGCGCATCTTCAGGCCGTCATCGATGAACTTGGCATCGCCGCCGCCGATTCGGTGATGATCGGCGACCATGTAAACGACCTAGCCGCCGCGCGCGGGACCGGCAGCGCCGCGATCCTGGCGCGCTACGGCTACGGCACCGAATTTCCGGACGAACTCCGCCCGGATCGCGAGGTCGATCATTTCGCCGAGCTTCCGGAAGCCGTCACCGCCCTGCTGAGCCTGCGCCCATGTCTGGCCGCCTGCCAGTCGTGAGTTTTGCAGTCCTGAGTTTTCCAATCCTCAGTTTTCCAGTCGCGGACTTGACAGCGCTGCCGGCCTCACCCTATACCCTCCGTCTGGCTTGCGGGCGCATAGCTCAGCGGGAGAGCACCGCCTTCACACGGCGGGGGTCGTAGGTTCAATCCCTACTGCGCCCACCATAAAAAGACCCCCGGTTCCAACGAGCCGGGGGTCTTTTTTGTAACCGGGGCACTGCCCCCAAGATATTTGGTAAGTGGGGCACCGCCCCACGATCAGGCCACGCGGACCGTGCGCCCGGTCAGCCGCTCGAACAATGCCCTGCCGTTTCCGCCCTTTTCGGAGAAGGTCAGCTGTAGCTGGCCCGAACCGGCCGAATGGGCCTCGAATTCCATAACGTGGCCGCTGACGCCAAGGGAGCCGCGTCCCTCGGGGACAGCTGGCGGCAGCCCGGCCACGAGAGCGCCCTTTTCGGAAATATTGGTGATACGCGCGGCATAAGTGGTTCCGTCGAGCTTGATCTCGCAGGCGACATTCAGATCGATCCGCTCGAACATCCGGCGGTTTGCATCCGCCGTCGTGGTGCGGATAACGCGCACCAGCACTTGCCGCAGCCCGTAGATGCTCTCCGCCACCTGACCCGACAGGGATTGAACCCCGGATGCCAGATCGCCGGTGTTCTTGGCGTCGCGGGACACCTCGGCGATCAGATGCGCGACCTCGCGCGCGGCGGCGCTGGTCTCGACCACGTTTTGGCTGATCTCCTGGGTGGCCGAGCTTTGTTGGCCCATGGCATCGGTGATCGAGGAGGCGATTTCCTCCACCCGGATGATGGTGGCGCCGGTGCTGGAGACGGCGACCACGGCATCCTCGGTCAGCGCCTTGATCTTGCCGATCTGCTGGGAAATTTCGCCGGTCGAACGGGCCGTTTGGTTGGCCAGGTTCTTGACCTCATTGGCCACGACCGCGAAGCCCTTGCCGGCCTCCCCGGCGCGGGCGGCTTCGATGGTGGCGTTGAGGGCCAAAAGATTGGTCTGGGAGGCGATGTCGTTGATCAGCGCTGCGATCTCGCCGATACGGCCGACTTCCTCGGACAGAAGACGAATGATGTCCTGAGCTTTGTTGCCCTCGGTCACGGCTTCCGCGGTGATCGTGCCGGCATGGGCAAGCTGGGACGAGATTTCCGCGATCGAGCTTGCCAGTTGCTCGGTGGCGCTGGCGACCGCCTGGACATTGGCCAGCGCCTGATCCGCCGCCGCCGCCACGCCCTGGGAACTGCCGCTTACCCGGACCGCCGAGGCGGCCATGCCTTCGGCATCACTCGTCATGGCGCCGGTGTTGGTGGCGATCCGCTCCACCGCGACGCCGATTTCCCGCTCGACCGTGTCGGCCATGTCCTGAAGCGCCTGACGGCGGTCGGTATGGGCTTTGCGGTCCTGTTCCACCTGCGCCAGGATCGCATAGGCGAGCTTGGCCTTCATCGCGCGCAGCATGCCGATGTTCGCCGTGAACTCGCGGAGCGGTTCCGCCGGGATATTGAAGGTGAAATCGCCCATGGAAATACGGGAAAAATAGGCTTGCAGCCGGGTCAGCGGCCCTCGGATGGTCTGGCGCAGGAAAACGCCGGACAGGACGACGAGCAGCAAGGACACCGCGAGTATTGCCGGAACAGCCTTCGCGAGAAACGAGAAATTGGCGGCGGTGTCTTCGTAGATGGTGCCGGCATTGCGCAGTTCGATGGAGATAAGCTCTTTTCCGGCCAGCCGCACGGCATTGTATGCCCGAGGCATTTTGGTGGCGATAATCGCCAACAGGCTTGGCTTGTCGCCGCGTTCCGCCGCGGCGATCGCCGGTTCGACGATTTCGCTGGCGAAACTCGCATGCGCGCTGTCGAACTTCGCGGCAAGCTCTTTCTCTTCTTCGGTTTTCAGCGATGCCTTGACCTGATCCAACTGCGGTTGGGCCTTCTCGGCATTCTTGCGCAGCATCGAGAGGCGCTTTTCGATAGGAAGGCCGCTCGCCAATTCGGATTGCAGGACACCGAGGTTGAAGCCGTCGTCCCGGACGATGTCGTTGAGGTTCGAGATCTGGGTGATAAGAACGGCGCCATCCTGATAGGTGGTCTCGACGGCGCCGGTGGAGAGCCGCATCCCGATGAGGGAGCCCGCCCCGATCACCAGGATGATGGCCAAAAGAACGGCGAAAATACTATTGAGGCGCGCATTGACGCTGCTGAAGGCGCGGCGCATCTTCCCGATGAGGCTGGTATTGACGAGTTCGCCCTTGTCGATGCGAAGCTTCCCGATGGTGCCCTCGCGGATGCGTTTGTAGAGGGCCTCCGACTGCTCGATCTGCGCCCGGCTGGGCCTGGAGCGGATGGAGACGTAGCCGATCATCTCGCCGTTCTCAAGCTGAGGCGTCACATTGGCATGAACCCAATAATGGTCGCCATTCTTGCAGCGGTTCTTGACGACCCCTTCCCAGGGAAGGCCGGCTTTGATCGTGCTCCAAAGGTCGGCGAAGGCCTCCTTCGGCATGTCCGGATGACGGACGAGATTATGCGGCGCGCCGAGCAGTTCGTCTTCTGAATAACCGCTTACTTTTGTAAATGTGTCATTTACAAAAGTAATTCTCCCACCCAAATCGGTGCGAGACACGATCATTTCATTCTCCGGGAAGTCTATTTCTCGACCGGTAACGGGTTCGTTCACGCGCATCTCGGACCTCCCATCGCATCACTTTCCATTTCCGCCGGGATTTTGCCCGCTTGGCTCAGGCCACTTTCCCAAAAGTGGCGGCCACCGCGCAGGGTAGTCAGCGGAACATCCCAGCCGGAAATGAAAAAAGATTTATCACATCTACGCTTTAAACCTCATTATATCGAACGTAGGATAAATGCAATGCAATCACTCGGGTTCCTTGGAAGATCGCGTTGATGAAGGCTGTCCCCGATCCCTAAAAAATTAGCGTAAAAATTAGCTTAATTATATTGCGTTAACGCCTGGGTTAGGTTAATTCTTCTTTATGCCGATTATTTAGTCATAGGATAACCGGAGGATGCACAATCCCTGCGGGGCGTCTGCGCTTCTCGATTTTGAGGAAAGGTTCGATTGGTGTCCGGGCATGGTTCGGCCGGTGATTCCCCGGATTTGGCCTGATCTTTGCTTGTCTTGCGCATCGGCGGGGCGGACGGAGAAAACACTCTGGCGTTGCCGGGGGGCCGATATTGGATGGCTTCATTAGCACAATGTAAGTTAATGTCTTATAGGATAGATTGAATTAGCGGGCGCTTATGAAGCTTCGTACGCAAATTGCGGCAGGGTTGGGCACGCTCGGCCTGCTTTTCGCGGCAACCGATGCCGTCGTCATCTGCAAGGCCCAGCGGCAGGGGCCGGAACTGGCCTATATGCGCCAGCAGGCTGCCATGGTGAACGATCATGGCGCCGATCTTCTGGCCGCCGTCCTTGCCGTGAAATTCGACGTCTCGGAGGTGCAGCAGTTCCTCTCCACCATTTCGGCGACCCGTGCGCTGAACGGGTATGATACGGGCCTCGCCGAAGCCGAGAATTTCGCCCGCCAATTCGACCGGGACACCGAGACCGGGATCTTCCACGCGCAGGCGGTTCATGCCGATGAAGTGGCCGCCGCCTTGCGGGCCGCGCGGGTGCAATTCCCCTCCTATTACGAGGAGGGGAAGAAAATGGCGAAAGCCTATGTCGATGGCGGCCCAAAAGCCGGCAACCCCCTGATGCGGCCGTTCGACCTCAAGGACAAGGCCTTGGACCAGGTTCTTGACGCGGCCGAGGCGAAGACTCACAAGGCGATCACCCGGGTCATGGGCGATCTGGTCGAGCAGGCCGATTTCGCCGCCGGCAGCAACGAGATGATGCTGCGGACCATCTGGATCGCGGCTCTATCCGGTTTCGGTCTGGCATCGGCGATCGGCACCTCGCTTTTCATCCGGGTGCGCGGTCAGTTCCGGAAGCTGGATCAAGACGTGCATCAGGTTCTGGCCAAGCAATATGACCGGCCATTGCGGCTCAAGGAGGATCAGCCCAACGAATTCGGCCCGATTGCCCGCGCCCTGAGCGAATTGGTCGCGGGCTCGGCCGGGATTGAGGCCCGCACCGCCGAATTGCGCGATCTCATTCGGGTGGTCGATGCCCATGCCATCGTCAGCATGGCCGATGTCAGCGGGCGGATCACCCATGTCAACGACCATTTCTGCGCCCTGAGCGGCTATAGCCGCGAGGAACTGATCGGGCAGAACCACCGCATGCTGAAGTCGGACCGCCATCCGCCTGAAACCTATGCGGAGCTTTGGCGCGTGATCACCTCGGGCGGGATCTGGCGGGGAATCCTCTGCAACCGGACGAAGGACGGAAGCGAGTATTGGGTTCAGTCCACCATCGCCCCCGCCTTGGATCAGAAAGGGCGGCGCTGCGGCTATATCTCGATCCGTACCGACATCACCGATGTCGTGGGAGACCGGGAGCAGCTATCGGAACTCGGCCGCGCCTTGGTGATCTTTCAGAAAATCTTCGAGACGACGAACGAGGCCGTCGATGTGATGAGCCCCGAGGGCTCGATCGTCTATACCAACCCGGCCCGGGAAAGGCTGATCGGCGAGCCGATGGAGCAAGCCTCGGGTGAACATTTTTCGGCCTTGGTGCCCAAGGCCGGCGCCAAGCTGATCGAGGAAGTCCAAGCGGGAATCGCCTCCGGGCGGGGGTGGCGGGGGAATCTGCCATTTCAAAAGGCCGACGGCTCCGTCTTCGTGGCGGCCTGCAATTTCGAAGTGATCGCCGATGGAGCGGGAAAGCCGCAGCACGTCTTCAACATCTTCCGCGACATCACGCCGGAGCTTTCGCGAATGACGGAATTGCGGACGGCGCGCGAGGCGGCGGATGTCGCGAACCGGGCGAAATCCGAATTCCTGTCCAATATGAGCCATGAGCTGAGAACGCCCCTCAACGCGGTCATCGGCTTCGCGCAACTCCTGTTGACCAGCAAGACCAATCGTCTCAATGAACGCCAGACGGTTCAGGTTCAGCACATCCGCAAGGGCGGCGAATATCTGCTCCACCTCATCGGCGAGATCCTGGAATTTGCCAAGATCGAGGCCGGGGGGTTGTCGCTCTCGATCGAAACCGTCTCGCTGCGGGAGCTTATCGACGAGTGCATCGATCTGGCCGGCCCGCTGCTGACGAAATATGACGTCACCTTGATCGACGAGGCCGGGGCCGATACGCCGAAGCTGCGCGTTGATCACGTCCGTGCCAAGCAGGTCATTCTCAATCTTCTGTCGAACGCGGCCAAATACAACCGCCAGGGCGGGACGATCCGCCTCACCGGTGTGGTTCTCGATACGGGCTATGTGCGGGTCGGCGTTGCCGATACCGGGATCGGGATCGAAGAGGCCAAGCAGGCCGAATTGTTCCAGCCCTTCAACCGCCTGGGTGCCGAGCGCACCGAGGTCGAGGGCAGCGGGATAGGCTTGGTGCTGACCCGGAAGCTGGTGGAAGCGATGGAGGGGCGCATCGACTTCGAGAGCACCCCCGGCGAGGGCAGCCGCTTCTGGGTCGATTTCCCCCAGGCGGATGATGAGGCGATTGCGACTGCCGATGGTCCGCATGAGGAAGACAGCCATGCCGAAAACGGGAACATCGGCGGCGCCGAGAGGCTGATGCTCTATATCGAGGACAACCCGATGAATATCGCGCTGATGGAAGATATCGTCGAAGAGATGTCCGGGTGGAAGCTGATCGTCACCTACACCGCCGAACTCGGGCTTCCCCTGGTGGAGAGCCGGTGTCCGGATATCGTCATCTGTGATATAAACCTTCCAGGAATGGGGGGAATCGAAGCGGTCAAGCATCTGAAAATGAATGAAAACACCCGTCACATCCCCGTGCTGGCCTTGTCTGCCGACGCCGCCTCCGGAACCATTTCCCGTGGACTTGCGGCGGGATTCGCGGCCTATCTGACGAAACCCGTCCGGCTGCATGATCTCGGCGCCGCGCTCGACAAGGCTTTAGAGGACGCCGATGCTCAATCGTCACGATGAACTCCTCCATTCGGCGATCCTGATCGTCGATGACGAGCCGGCGAATGTGATGCTGCTGGAGCATATGCTGGAGGAGGAGGGCTATACGAACCTGCGGAGCACATCCGATCCAAGGCAGGTCGTCGAGCTTCATCGCACGCACCGCTTCGACCTCATTCTGCTCGACATCCGCATGCCGCGGATGAGCGGCATCGAGGTGCTGCGCGCTTTGGCCGGGATGATTGCCGAGGAATGGATACCGGTATTGGTGCTGACGGCGCAGACCGATGACGAGACCCATCTGCGCGCCCTGGAAGCCGGCGCCCGCGATTACCTCAATAAGCCGTTCAAGCAATGGGAGGCGATGCTCCGCATCCGCAACATGCTGGAAACGCGGCTTTTCTATAAGCGCCAATTCCTGCGAGCGGAGGAATTGGAGAAAATGGTCCGCCTGCGCACGCGGGAAATCCGGGAAGCCAAGCTGAAGATCATCGAAAGACTGGGCCGGGCCGGCGAATACCGCGACAACGAAACCGGCAGCCACGTGATCCGCATGAGCCAAGCCTGTCAGATGCTGGCGCTGGCGGCGGGACTGTCGCTGGAGCGGGCGGAGCTGATCCGCTATGCCAGCCCGATGCATGATGTCGGCAAGATCGGCATCGCCGATTCGATCCTGCTCAAGCCGGGCAGGCTCGACCCGGAGGAGCGCCGCATCATGGAGAAGCATGTTCAGATCGGCGCCGACATCGTCGGGGTGCATGGGGACGATATTCTCGATATGGCGCGGACGATGGCCCTCTATCATCACGAGAAATGGGACGGCACCGGCTATCCCAGCGGGCTGAAAGGCGAGGCGATCCCGCTTGAGGCCCGCATCGCCTCCATCTGCGACGTCTTCGACGCGCTGACCTCCATCCGTCCCTACAAGGACGCCTGGACGCCGGAAAGGGCGCTCGAATTCATCAATGCCGAATCCGGGAAGCATTTCGATCCGGAACTCGTCAAGGTATTCAACCAAGTCTACCCCGACATCGCGGCACTCCGCGAAATGCTCCCGGATTGATGATCCTGGCGGAGTAGTATACCAAGGGTCGGAAATATTGACTTGTCATCCCGAGTTCTTACGAGGGATCTGTTGCCGCTCCATCGGTGCCGGTCCTGGCGCTATTCGTCACGGCAAGAGATCCCTCTGTGCCGATGGTCGTCGGGATGACAGGGATGGGTCGGAATTTTCAGCCGCTGGTACTATCAAGGCCCAAGCACCCTTCAAGCCATCGTCAGGACGGCTTTCACGGCGGCACCGCTGATGGCGTCGTCGGCCGCTTTGTTGATGTCCTCGAAGCGGTATTGCTGAATGATCCGATCGGCTGGGAAGCGTCCCCGCCGGTGGGAATCGAGGAGGCTGGGGATGAAGAGGGCAGGCACCCCGCCGCCGAAAAGACTGCCCCTTACGGTGCGGCCCTCAAGCAGACTCCGCAGGTTGAAGGAAGCTCCGGCAACCCGCTTTCCCATCCCGGCGAGGGCGCAGATGCCGCCCGGCGCCAGGCAATCCGCCGCCTGCCGCATGCTTCCGGTCAGGCCCGTCGTATCCACCGAGAATTCGGCGCCGCCTTTGGTGATCTCGCGGATCGCGTCCACCGCCTCCAGACCGTCCGGATCGATGATGACCGCCGCACCCAGCGCTTCCGCCAATTCCAGGCGGCTGGCCTTGATGTCCACGGCGATGATCGGATGGCAGCCGGCCAGATCCGCCGCCATGATCGCACTGAGCCCGATCACGCCCGCGCCGAATACCGCGATGGCGCAGCCGGGGCGGGGGCGCAGCGTGTTGATCACCGCACCGGCCCCGGTCTGAAAATCGCCGCCGAACGGGGCCAGCAGCTCAAAGGGCAGGTCTTTTTCTACCCGCACGGCATTCCGTGCTGGAACAAGGGCGTGCGTCGCGAAGGAGGATTGGCCGAAAAAGGCGCCGGCGACTTTCTGGCCCTTCCATTTGAGCGGCGAGGAACCGTCCGGGCGGAATCCGGAAAAATTCAAATCGAAGACATCGGACCCATAGACCAGCCCGCCCTCGGCCATGCCATAGCCGAGTTCGCCGGTATGAAAGGTCAGCACGACATGATCGCCCGGCGCAAAGCCGGTGACGGCGGCGCCGATGCGCTCGACCGTACCCGCGGCCTCCCGCCCGAAAACCGCGGGCAGCGGGACGGACAAATCCCCGTCGCGGCCCAGCAAATCGATGTGGCTTATCCCCGCCGCCCCGATATTGACGAGGATCTCGCCGTCACGCGGCTCTTCGAGGTCGGCCGCCTCGATCATGAACGGCTCTCCGGCCTTGACCGCCAGTAATGCCTTGATGCGCATGACGCCACCTCGCGGGAAAAAGAATTGCGGGGAAAAAACCCCTCCGCTTGCCGCCAAGGATTTGCGGTTAAGTTATTGTTAACCAGAACTGGCGAAGGGCCGTTGATCCAGGTCAATGGCCCTCTTCTCGGCGCGCCAAGGGGATGCCGGGAGGCCGAACGGCATAGGATTCAGTGAGACGCAATAGGCGTAGTGCGCCGCCCAAACGGACGACATATCGCCTTCCTGGGTGTTTGCCGTGACGGTGGATATGGATCAAGGAGCGAGCAGCATGAAACACCTGAAGCCGACGGCCCTCGGGATGGGCGCCCTCATGATACTGAGCGGCTGCGTCCAGCCCCCGCTGCAACCCAACGTCTTCGTGATGCCGGCGCCCAATAAGCCGTATCAGGTGTTTCAGGAAGATGATGTGGTCTGCCGGCAAATGGCCTCGCAATCGGTCGGCGGCACGGCGGCGGAGGCGGCACCCGGGCAGCAGGCGGTAGCGGGGGCGGTGATCGGTACGCTGGTCGGCGCCGCCGCCGGCGCGTTGCTGACGCCGCGCAGCGGCTTCGGCGCTGCTCCCGGTGCGGCGATGGGGCTCCTTGCCGGCGGTGCCATCGGCTCGGGGCAGGCGCAGTCCATGGGGATCGGCACGCAGCGCCGCTATGACATCGCCTATGCGCAATGCATGTATTCGCGCGGCAATCAGGTTCCGGCCTATGTCATGCCGGCAACCTCGCTGCCGCCGGCCATGCTCCCGCCGGGAACAATCGTGCCACCCCCGCCGGCGCCTGGGGCTTATCCGCCGCCCCAGACCCCGTAGGCGTAAGCCCCGCTTTAGGTGGCGGCGGGCTTTGGAAGGAGGGGACGGCGGCGCTGGTGGTATTTCCAGGAAAGCTCCTCCCATTCGATCTGGAGGTTGCCGCCGCTCGCCTCGTGCTGCTTCTCCCAATTGGTCAGGAGATCGAGGCAGGCGTGATCGATATAGTCGAGTTCCTCGAAATGAACATGCACCTCCGTTTCCGGCCGCACCTGTTCGAGTTCGGCGGCGAGCATGGGCAGGCGGATCAGCGTGGCCGCGCCCTTGAGGTGGAAATCCACCCGTTTGCCGTCTTCGCCGTCTTCCCGCAGGACTTCGAGATGCGAGAACACGTAGAGAAGCTTGAGCAGGGAGAGGGCGAGGCCCAGCAGCACGCCCTTCAAAAGATCGGTGGAGACGATCGTGACGATGGTCACCAGATAGATCGTGGCCTCGGTCTTCCCATAATGCAGGAGCTTCGGCACGATCTTCGGATAGGCGAGCTTATAGCCCGTATAGACCAGCAGCCCGGCGAGGCTCGCCACCGGGATATAGCGCAGGGTGAAGGGCAGCACCGCCGCGAAGAGCAGGAGCCAGACGCCATGCAGGATCGCGGACAAGCGGGTCTTGGCGCCGGCATCGACATTGGCGCTCGAACGCACGATCACGCCCGTCATCGGCAGCACGCCGGCGATCCCGCAAAGCGCGTTGCCGACGCCTTGCGCGAAAAGCTCCTTGTCGTATTTGGTGCGCGGCCCCTGATGCATCTGATCGACGGCACTGGCGCAGAGCAGTGTCTCGGCGCTGGCGATGAAGGCGACGGAACCGGCGGCGACCAGGATGTCGGTATCGATCACATGCTTCAGATCATCGAGCACCGGAAGCCGGATCGAGCCCCAGATGTTGTTGATGTCCTCCGGGTTGGCCAGCAGATCCGGGATGTATTTGATCTTGAGATGCAAGAAAGCGGCGGTGGCCACGGCGGTGGTCACGGCGACCAGCGGCCCAGGGAGAATCTTGAGCTTCTTGGGCGCGAAAGTGGCCCAAAGGGCGATCACGGCGATGGTCAAAGCGCCGATGGCGAAGGCGGCAACCGGCTGTCCCCCGGCCTGGAACGCATGGCTGAGGGCGCCCGGAATGCCGAGGAGGTTGTCGATGCCCTTACCGATCGGCTTACCGTCCAGCATGACATGGAATTGCGAGGTGAAGATCAGGATGCCGATGCCGGCCAGCATGCCGTGGATGACCGCCGGCGACACCGCCCGGAACCACTGTCCGAGCCGCAACGATCCGGCCACCATCTGGAACACCCCGGCCAGCAGCACGATCACGCCCAGCATCGGCAGCCCGTGTCCCTGCACGATTTCCCAGATCAGGACGGTCAGTCCGGCGGCCGGGCCACTCACCTGCAAGGGCGAACCGGCGATCGCTCCGACCACGAGTCCGCCGATGATGCCGGTGATCAGCCCCGCCGTCGGCGGCACCCCGGAGGCGATGGAAATGCCGAGGCAGAGCGGCAAGGCGACCAGGAAGACGACGACGGACGCCAGCGCCTCGCTGCCGATCAAACCGCTTGAGCCGGAAAGGGATATTTTTTTCATGCTTTCTCCGTAACGGAACTTCGACCAAACCGTCGGAACTTATCCAATCCCTCCGGATTGGAAAAGAGGAACGACATGCTCGCCAGCCGTCTATTTCGGGGCGGGGCACGCAGTCGTGCCTATCGGTTGCAACGCCTATCGGCTAAAACACGGTTGTCGAGGCTCGCCTCGCGCCATAACCAAAAGGAAGAGGTCACCATGAAGCGGAAAATTGCAAGCAAAGGCATCAAGCTTTCGGTCCTGAAACTTTCTGTTCTGGCCGGGAGCCTTGCATTCGCTGCCGGCCTTGGCATCGCGCAGGCCCAGCAGCATGAAGGAATGCCCCCCAGTGGGATGGGCGGCGGTATGGGCGGCGGTATGCCGATGATGGGCGGCGAACATGCCGGCGGCGGCATGGGCGGCGGCATGGGCGAAGGCGGCATGATGGGCCATGGCGGCATGATGCCTCCCGGCCATGGCGGTATGTGCGCTGGCGGCGAGCATGTTGAAGGCCGCCTCGCCTATATGAAGACCGAACTCAAGATCACCGACGCGCAGACGCCGCAGTGGAACGCCTTCGCCGACGCCTATCGCAACGATGCGAAGACCTTGGCCGAACATTGCAAGGCCATGCATGAACACGAAGCCATGCATGAGCACGAAGCCCATGAAGGCCACGAGGGCCACGAGCACGGCATGATGAGCGAGCCGCTGCCCGAACGCCTCCATCACATGGAACAGCATGTGACGGAGCATCTTGAGCATTTGAAGGCGATGAAGGCGGTCATCCTGCCGCTCTACAACGTCCTCACCGAGGAACAGAAGCACGTGGCGGACCATGTGCTGCATGGGCCGATGGGGATGATGTAGTACCGGCGGCTTGCGGCAGGTACACAGAAGCAGGCAACCGTTTCATTTCTCTCCCTCCGTCATGCCCGGACTTGATCCGGGCATGACGGAGAAGGAGGGGTGTCTGTACCTTTTTGAAGTTCGGTCTTTTAGGGACGGATGATGATCGGCGTGCCGTCCGGGACGATGTTCCAGATTTCCATGATGGCGGTGTTGCCGACGGCGATGCAGCCATCGGTCCAGTCCTTGAAGAAATGGTCGGGATCGCGCTGGCCGGCGGCTTCCGGCATTCCATGCAGCATGATCTTGTCGCCGGGGTCGAGGCCCCTTGCATGGGCGCGGGCCCGGTCCTCGGCGTTCGGATAGGAGATGTGCAGGGAGCGCGTATAGGCGCTGCTGTCGTTGCGCCCATCGATGAGATAGAGCCCCTCGGGCGTACGGCCGTCGCCACGGCGCAGCTTGGCGCCGAGGGGCCGCTGACCGAGGGCGATGGGGTAGGTCTTGAAGATCTTGCCGTCCTTGAACAATTGCAACTGCCGCTGCGATTTCAGGACGACCACCCAATCGATCCTGGCCGGCGCCTCCGGCGGCAACGCTTCGCCCCAGGCCAGGACAGGAAGCATCAGATGGATAAGCGCCAGCAAGGCAGCTAGGTTTCTTTGCATGATGAAACCGGAACCAATGGAGAGCATGACCAAGATTGCGCGTATATTGGTAAAGAGGATATTTGGGGCCGGGATGAAATTGAAGAAGAAAATTTCCGTCGTGGCGGGAGCGTTGCTCCGGGGAACGTTGCTTCTCGTGGCGCCGTTCCCCGCGCTGGCGGCAACCCCGGACGGCGTCGTCGGCATCCCCCGCAGCTATATCACCGAGGAATCCGATACGCTCCTCGATGTGGCCCGCGAATTCGATATCGGCTATGTCGAGATCCGCGCCGCCAATCCGGGGATCGATCCCTGGCTGCCGGGCGGGGGCAAGGTGATCGCGCTGCCGACCCGGCATGTGCTTCCGGCGGGGCCGCGCGAGGGGATCGTCATCAACCTGCCGGAATTGCGGCTCTATCTGTATCGGCCGGGGGAGGCTCCGCGCAGTTTCCCGATCGGCATCGGCGGCGAGGGCAAGGAGACGCCCATCGGGCAGACGAAAATTGCCCGCAAAGGCGCTCATCCGGTCTGGGTTCCGACGAAATCCGAGCATGTGGAAAATCCCGATCTCCCGGAATCGGTCGGCCCCGGCCCGGATAATCCGATGGGCGATTTCGCGCTTTATCTCGCCTGGACAGGCTATGCGATCCACGGCACCAACAAGCCCTACAGCATCGGCCGGCGCGACAGCCATGGCTGCATCCGCATGCTGCCGGAGGATATCGATTTTCTCTTCCGCAATGCCGCGATCGGCACGAAGGTCACGGTCGTCGATCAGAAGGTCAAGCTCGGGTGGCTGCAGGGAGAACTCTATCTCGAAATCCACCCCGATCAGGCGGAGGCGGATGAACTCGAAGCCAAGGGCTATACCGCCTATCCCAATCCGGTGGATGCCGACGATCAGGTGACGAAGGCGGCGGGGGCCGAGGCGTGGCGGCTCGACTGGTATCAGGTGCATCTGGCCGAACTGCGGCGCGACGGGCTCGCCGTCCAAATCACGATTTCACAATAATTCCTTCGTAGAATTTGACTTGGGTCAATCGCGAAGATGGCCGGTTGATGTATCCTTCCCGCCGTTGTCTTATAAAAGGGGAGAGTATCATGGTGCGGAAAGTAGCGATGGCCGGGCTCATTGCGTCTCTGGGGCTTCTCGGGGCCTGTTCGACCTTGGGTGAGCAGGATCGGGCGACGCTGACGCAGGCCAGCCAGAACGCAGCCGATGCAAAAGCCTCGGCCGATCGTGCCAATGCGACGGCACAGCAGGCGCTCCAGGCCTCACAGGCGGCTCAAACCTCGGCGGCTCAGGCCAATGAGAAAGCCGATCGCATGTTCCAGAAATCCCTGCGCAAATAACAGGGTAACGGTTGGCAGCGTAACGGTCGGCCAAGCAGGAACAGCAGGGGGCGACTCCTGCTTTTCCTTCCGCTTTCAAACGCTCAGGCTTCCAGAACCTCGTCGGCAACGAAGGGATTGGTTCGCCGCTCATGGCCGAAGGTCGAGGTCGGGCCGTGCCCCGGCACGAAGGTGACGTCGTCCCCAAGCGGCCAGAGCTTGCCGGCAATGGCGCCGATCAGCGCGTCATGGTCGCCGCGCGGGAAGTCGGTGCGGCCGATGGAACCGCGAAAGAGGACATCGCCGACGAAGGCGAGCTTGGCCGCGCGATGAAAAAAGACGACATGTCCGGGCGTGTGCCCTGGGCAATGCAGAACTTCAAGCTCCTGGTTGCCGAGCTTGACCCGGTCGCCGTCTTCAAGCCACCGGTCCGGCTTGAAGGGCTGGCACCAGAGCATTCCATAATTCTCGCCCTGTTCGGCAATGCGGTCGATCCAGAAGGCATCCTCGCGCTGCGGCCCCTCGATCGGGACCGAGAGCCGCTTTGCCAGATCGGCGGCGGCTCCCGCATGGTCGAGATGGCCATGGGTGATCAGGATCTTGGTGATCCGCACGCCATGCGCTTTCGCTGTCTCGATCACCTGATCGAGATCGCCACCCGGATCTATGACGGCACCTTCATGGGTGTCGCCGCACCAGATGATGGAGCAATTCTGGGCAAAGGGCGTAACCGGGACGATCGCGCATTGCAGCGGCGGCGGGGACATGGGCGGACTTCCTCAAAAGGGGTAGCTCGAATTTACACGGCAAGGCCCCAGCTGGCCAGCCTCATCAAGAACGATTCGCAACCGGTGAAGGTGACGGTCCGGATGCCGAGTGATGCGGCGGCGGCGGTATTGTCCGCGCGGTCGTCGATGAAGATGCCGTCTTCCGCCCGGCAGCCCTCCAGGCTCAGCACCTGGCGGAAAGAATCGGCATCGGGTTTGACCAGCCCCAGCTCATGCGACATGTAGCCCGCATGGGCATGGCTCAGCACCGGATAGTTTTCCCTTATATGCGCCAGATGTGCGGCATTGGTGTTGGAAAACAGCACGACCCGGTAACGGTCGGCGAGGGCACGGACCAAGGGCTCCATCCCCGGCTCCTCGCTGAAATGGCTGCTCCACAATTCGAGGAACTTCGGATAGTCCGCCTCGAAGCCGAGTTCATCCACCAAAAGCGCATGCAGCCCCTCGATCCCAAGCCGCCCGCTCCCGATATCCCGGTCATGCCGCCCCAAGCCCAGCGCAACCCTCGCCGCCGCCGGATCGGCGCAGCAAGCGGCAAGCCGGTCATAGAGGAGATCATTGTCATGGCGGATAAGGACGCCGCCGATATCGAAGATGAAAATGGGGGCGGCGGTGGTCATGGGGGAGGCTCCGTTATCTCAGATACCAAGCAAATCCAGCCCCACGGCAATGGCGGCATTGCGCAATTCCTGGTCGAGGCTGGCAAGGGGCAGACTGAGGCGCTGCGCCAGTTCGAGGTAGCAGGCATCATAGAGGGTCAGCTGGAAACGGTCGGCCAGCCGCACCGTGGTTGTCCAGGCGTAGCGGTCGGTTTCCGGGTCGGTGCGAATATCCAGCAGGTTGAGCGTGGCCAGCAATTGGTCGCGGCGGGGCGCATCGAGCCGCCTCCGGCGAACGCCCATGTGCAAGCCGTTCGCCACTTCCAGCCGCCAAAGGGCGGGCACAACCGCCCCCTGCTCCACGATGCGCTCGAACATCGCATCGATGATCGGGCTTGCCTCATCCTCGAAGCACCATGCGAGCGTGGCGGAACTATCCAGTACCAAGCTCAAGGCCGGCCCTCATCGATCAGTTCGCGAATGCTGAGCCCGCCGAGGGTGACGCCTTTCCGCAACTCCTTGATCCGTGCGACAGCGGCGCGGGCTTTCTCCCGGTCGAACCCGGCATCGGCCCGGATCAGCTTGGCAACGGGCTTTCCGCGACGGGTTATCGTGATTTCTTCGCCCTGTTCCACTTGGTCGAGCAGGGTGCCAAGGGTGTTCTTGGCCTCAAACGCGCCGATTTCGCGCATGGCATCCTCCAGTAATCTAGCTTACAATCTAGCTTATATGCCGTGCGGCATCAAGATGCGATGCGGGTGGTTCGAGTTCCTCACGCCCCACCCGTCAAGCTGCGCTGGACGGCATCGCACCAGCCGGCGTAGCGGCTGTCGCGTTCGTCCTGGCCGAGGCGGGGTTCGAAGCGGCGGTCGCGGCGCCATCTGGCGGCGAGGTCGGGGAGGGAGGCGTAGAGGCCGGTCTGAAGCCCGGCGAGGCTGGCGGCGCCGAGGGCGGTGGTTTCGGTGATGGCCGGGCGCTCCACCGGAATGGCGAGGGTGTCGGCGAGGCATTGCATGGCCCAATCATTGACGGCCATGCCGCCATCGACGCGCAGGCTCTCAGGTGCGGCGGCGCCATCGGCGGACATCGCTTCCAGGAGATCGCGGGTCTGGAAGCAGGCGGCTTCGAGGGCGGCGCGGGTTAGTTCCGCCGGGCCGGTATCGCGGGTCAGGCCGAAAATGGCGCCGCGCGCCGCGCTATCCCACCAGGGGGCGCCGAGGCCGGTGAAGGCGGGCACGAGATAAACCCGCTGACGCGGATCGGCGCGCTGGGCGAGGGCTTCGGCTTCCACGGCGCTGCCGATGATCTTCAGCCCGTCGCGCAGCCACTGAATGGCGGCGCCGGCGACGAAGATCGAGCCCTCCATCGCATAGGTGGGCTTGCCGTCGAGGCGGTAGGCCAGGGTGGTCAGCAAGCGGTGCTTCGACGGCACGGCGGTATCACCGGTGTTCAGCACCAGGAAACAGCCGGTCCCATAGGTGGATTTGATCATGCCGGGGGTGAAGCAGGCTTGGCCGACGGTCGCGGCCTGCTGGTCGCCGGCCATGGCCGCGATCGGCACGGCGGCGCCGAAATGTTCCGGCAAGGCGGTGCCGAAATCGGCGCAATTGTCCAGGACTTCCGGCAGGATCGCGCGCGGAACCTGGAAAAGCTTCAGCAATTCCTCGTCCCATTCCTGGCGGTGGATGTCGAAGAGCAGGGTGCGCGCGGCGTTGGTGGCGTCGGTCGCGTGAACCCGCCCGCCGGTGAGGCGCCAGAGCAGGAAGCTGTCCACGGTGCCGAAGGCAAGCTCGCCGCGAAGGGCCGCTATCCGCGCGCCCGGAATATGGTCGAGCAGCCAGGCGATCTTGGTGGCGGAGAAATAGGGATCGATCACGAGTCCCGTGCGCTCGCCGACGAGCACGCCATGCCCCTGGGCCTGGAGAGGCTCGCAGATTGAAGCGGTGCGCCGGTCCTGCCAGACGATGGCGGGGGCGATCGGCCGCCCGGTCTGGCGATCCCAGAGGATGGTGGTCTCGCGCTGATTGGTGATGCCGATGCCGGCGAGATCGCCGGCGGTGAGCCCGGCCTTGGCGAGGGCCTCCCGCCCGGTGGCGAGCACGCCGCTCCAGATTGCCTCCGGGTCATGTTCGACCCAGCCGGGCGCCGGGAAGGATTGCGGCAGCTCAAGCCCGGCCTCGCCGGCCGGAACCCCTTCGGCGTCGAAGATCATGGCACGGCTGCTGGTTGTGCCCTGGTCGATCGCGAGAATGAATTTTCCCTTGGCCATGACGGCATATCCCTATTCTATCAGGCGGTTAGACGTTACCATTTTGCCATCCGCGACATAATCTGTGTTTTATGACAGATCCGGTGATATTGTGACTCCTCTCCGCGATTAAGAAAATGCTCCCAGGGGGGGCCATGGAAGCACAAAATGCAGCCGCCGATTGCGGCCCTCCCGGAGGCGAGGGGGATGTAGAAGCCTTGTACGCCCATTACAGCGCCTTGACCGCGGACACGACGATCGACAGCGGAACCCTGCTATCGACCGACTATTTCAACGCCTTCAACGAAGTCGTCATGCTGCTCGGCATGGTGCCGGACATGCCGGACATCCTCGACGAGGTTTATGACTGGAAATTCCGGACCTATCGAGAGCATTTCGAGGGCAGCGGCCTGCCGATCGCGGCGCTGGCGATCGAGTGCTACGCTTACGCGCCCGAGCCGATCCGCCGGCGTTTCGAGGAGGTCGTCCAGGAATTGGAGACGGCCATCGAAATGGCGAAGGAAGAGCTCCGCGCCGTTTCGGAAACCGCTGAAGCCGAGGAACTGGGGCATATCGCCGTCATGCATTCGATGCGTCTCCAGGAACTCATCAATACCGGCTCGGCGGTGGTGCATGGGGTGCTGCATTCGCTCGATCAAAGCGCGGTCGACGATCTGTTTTAGACCCGGACGATCGAGTCGGTTCGCAATGATATCCTGCTTTGCGGGCGTATAAATCAATGACAAAGTGCCGAAGTCCGGCGCCGAGGTCATTGCCAGCATCCGCACGGCAAATCCCTGATGGCCGGAAGTGTTGGCGCAATAAATCGCAATGGGCCTAATTACGCGATTTTTGTGCGATATTAGGCACCCCCAGGCTTCACGGCACCGGCAATTCTGGCTATCTTGCCGCCCAAAGCGGAGCGGGTGAACCGCTCATACGGAAAATGCCGATTGAAGTTCCGTTTTTAAGATAGAGGATACCGATGAATCGTACGACCTTTGTGCTGCGCGGTGCTGTTTTGGGGGTTGGCTGCGCAATCGCAGCGTTTCCGTCCATGGCTCTGAGTGCTCCCATCACGCTTGACAGTTCCAGTCTGGACGAGCTGACTCCGGCGGCACGCGCCGAAGTTATGCGACTTGTCGCAAAGAAGCCGGCCATCGCCCAGCAGACCTCCGCAACGAATGCATCCGCCCCGGCGGGGACGGTCGCATCGGTGGAGCAGGAGAATAATTTCCTGTGCTTGGAGACGTTCGGCTGCATCGGCGGTTCATTGAGCGGCTCGCTGGAATCGTTCCGCAACGCCTCCGACAGTTTTCAGGCGGGCCATGGCGGCGCTGTCGCCGGCTTCGATATTGCGGCTCCGGTTCCCTATCTTGCGGCCTATGGCATCGGTGCTCAAGCGGGCGGCAGCTTCGGGATTTACGATTGGGGCGGGGGAACGAATTCCGATCGCGGAGCGGCCGGGAGCGGGAGTGCGCCCGGAAATCATCAGCGCCAGAATTTTTTCACCGTCGGGCTTTTTCGCCAGCCCGGCTTTAACGGTCCCTGGTGGCAGCGTTTCGGTGTGGGGTTCGTCTATGACTACAACACCAACACCAAATACGGGGCGCTTGAAGATACCTTCAATCTTCGCCAGTGGCGTGGAAAGCTCGCTTATGATTTGACCGAGAACCACGAAATCGGTGCCTTGGGAACCTGGCACGCCGGCGAGGCGACCGGGCGGGTCGGTGCCGCCTATCGAAGCGCAAGTCAGATCAGCGTCTATTATCAATACACTTTTGATGATAATGCCAAACTTGCCTTCGCATGGGCGCCGGGCTCCACAAGCTCGATCAGCAGCACGCATTATTCAGGGTTCAATCTGGTCGATCACGATGGCTACCATGATGTGCTGAACCTCAGCGGACAAGTCCCGCTGAATAACTATATCGCGCTTTTTGCCAACGGTACCTACGCCTTTGAAAACACCAACGCCAATCCGGGTACCTATATAAACGGTAACGATGCGTTCCAGCTTCTGGCTGGCGTCAAGTTCTATTGGGGTGGCGATGCCGCGACTCCGGCATGGCAACGCAAGCATTGGGAACCGTTCCTGCCTGACGCAAATAACGGGAACTTCCTGGTCGACGGCTCTGTCGGGTCCGGGAGCTGATCCTGGCGCGTTTTTAGCGCAGCCGGTCTTCGGCCCGGCATCGCGTTGTTTGAGGTTGACGCCCGCCGGTTCATGCCGGCGGGCGTCTGTCCAATCTTTATCAGGCTCCGAACCTTCCCTGGATCAGGGCATAGAGGGCGCGCAAGCCCTGGGCTTCGCCGCCTTCGGGGCGGCCCGGCTTCGGCTTGGGGTTCCAGGCATAGAGGTCGAGATGCGCCCAGGGCGTCCGGGGCGAGACGAATTCCTGAAGATAGAGGGCGGCGGTGATGGCCCCGGCAAAGCTCGAATCCGGGGCGCTGTTCAGATCGGCGAGCTTGGTGTCGAGCATGCTGCGATAGGGCTTATAAAGCGGCATGCGCCAAAGCGGATCGGCCTGCGCTTCTCCGGCGCGGAGGATATCGGCGGCCAGCGTGTCGTCATTGCTGAAAAGCGCCGGCATATCCGGCCCCAGGGCGGCGCGGGCCGCGCCGGTCAGGGTTGCGCAATCGAGGAGGAGGGCGGGTTGCTCCGAATCCGCCTCGGTCAGCGCATCGCCGAGGATCAGGCGCCCCTCGGCGTCGGTATTGCCGATCTCCACCATTTTGCCGGCTCGGGTGGGGAGGATGTCGAGGGGGCGGATGGCATTGCCGGAGACGCTGTTCTCCACCGCCGCGATCAGAAGGCGCAGGCGGATCGGCAGCCCGGCATCCATGAGCGCGCTTGCCAGCCCCAGCATGACCGCGGCGCCGCCCATATCCTTTTTCATCAAGCGCATATTGCCGCTGGGTTTGAGGTCGAGCCCGCCGCTGTCGAAGCAGACGCCCTTGCCGACGAGCGTCACCTTCGGCGCATCCTCGGGCCCCCAGCGGAGGTCGATGAGGCGCGGCGCCCTGGCGCTGGCGCGGCCCACGGCGTGGATCATCGGGTAGTTCTCGCGCAGGACGTCGTCGCCGGCGACGATCCGGCATTGCGCTCCCGCAGCGCGCGCAACCGCGGCGGCGGCCTCGGCGAGTTCCGCCGGCCCCATCGATTCCGCCGGGGTGTTGACGAGATCGCGGGCGAGGAACAGGCCCCGCGCCAGCCGCTCCACTTCGGCGCGGTTGGCGGCTTCCGGCCAGACGAGACGGGCGGGCTCGCGTCGGCGCGGCTTGTAGCGGGTGAAGGCATAGCTGCCGAGCGCCCAGCCCAGCGCCAAGGCGGATGCGGCCAGGGAGTTAGGGGCTAATTCAAGCCGGTAGGTGCCCTCCGGCAAGGCTTCGGGGAGTGCCGCCAGGGACCAGAGCGCCTCTTCGGGGGAAAGCTCTCCGGCCAGCACCCGCCCCAGACGCCCATCCTCCGCCGGCAGAAGCGTGCATTTCCCCGGCTCCGCCGTGAAGCCGAGCGCACGGATCCAGCGCTGCTCGAAGGGCGAGGCCGTCCCGATCCAGTTCTCCAGCCGGCTTGGCGTCAGCAGCACGATCGGTACGGCATCGGTGGAATCGTCGGTAAGGCGGAAATCCATGTCGCGTCTCCCTATCGTCGGCGGTGGAGCCGATGAGGATATCAGCCGGCGGCCTCGGCGGGGAGTAGCGCCGTGGGAGAGGGGGAGGCGGGGGGCAGCGTCTCGGGCGGCAGCAGGCTTTTCTCGTCGTTCTGGGGAGTGGCCACGCGCGAGATGGTCGCCAGCAATTCCTCGCGGTTGATCGGTTTGGCGATGTGGCCGGTTACGCCGGCCTTCCGGTATTCCACGATCTGTTCCGGCATGGCGTTGGCGGTGACGGCGATGATCGGGACGTTGCGTGCGGGGCCTTCCATACCCCGGATAAGCCGCGTCGCCTCGATCCCGTCCATGACCGGCATTTCGATATCCATGAGGATGATGTCGTAGAGCTTCTTTCCGGCCGCGGCCACCGCTTGCTCGCCATTGGCGGTAAGGGTGACTTCGTGCCCGGCCTTGACCAGCATCGTCTGGATCACGAGCTGGTTGATGCTCATGTCTTCGGCCACCAGGACGCGGGCAGAGCGTCCCGGAAGCTCGACCGGGCCGCCGCTGCCGTCGCTCGACAGGACGCGCAGTTCGGGCGACTGCGCCGCCGGCAAATCGGCGGTGAACCAGAAGACGCTGCCCTTGCCCTCCGCACTTTCAAAGCCGAGGGTGCCGTTCATGGCATCGACCAGCCGCTTCGCTATGGCAAGTCCGAGTCCGTTGCCGCCGAAGCGCCTCGGGGCCGACGGGTCCATCTGCTTGAAGGGCTGGAACAGGAGATGCTGCCGGTCGGGCGGAATGCCGGGGCCGGTATCGGCGACGCGGAAGCGGAGCGTCTGGCCGGGCCTGCCGGCCTCGGTGGAGACCGTGACCGTCACTTGGCCCGCCTTGGTGAATTTGATCGCGTTGCCGACGAGGTTCAGCAGGATCTGGCGCAGCCGGGCGGGGTCGCCGACCACGAGGCGCGGGACCGACGGATCGATCTCCAGCCGCAGCACGAGCCCCTTGGCGGCGGCCTGAGGTTGCAGGATCGAGACGGCGCCTTCGACGACGCTGGCCGGGCTGACGGTAATCTTTTCGAGTTCGAGCCGGCCCGATTCCACCTTGGAGAGGTCGAGGATGTCGCTGATGAGGGCGAGCAGCGTTTCGCCTTCCGAGCGCAGCAGCGAAACCTGCTTTTTCTGCTCCTCGGAAAGCGGGGTGTCGCCGAGGATCTGCGCCAGCCCCAGAATGCCGTTGAGCGGCGTGCGGATTTCGTGGCTCATGCTGGCCAGGAAGGCGGTCTTCGCCCGGTTCGCCGCCTCGGCCATGTCGCGCGCGCCCGAGATCTCGGCGGCGGCTTCCTTCAGCCGGGTGATGTCGGTGGCGACGACCAGCACCCCGCCTTCGCTGGTCGGGAAGCTGTGGACGAGGCTCCAGCTGCCATCAGGCAAGCGGCGTTCCATCGGTGGCGCGTCCGGCGCGCGATCCGCTTCCAGCATCGAGGCGACCAGGGCTTCGATCTCCTCCGGCGCCGTCCGCTTGCGGGTGGCGGTGAGGAATTTGCGCAGGATCTCGCGCATCGGCGTTCCGGGTTCGAGCGGGCCTGTATATTTCCCCTCGGTTTTACGGAAGGCGCTGTTGGCGAGGACCAGACGGTCATCGGCATCGTAAAGCAGAACCCGGTCCTGCATCGATTCGACCGCATCGTCCAGAAGCCGATGGAAGCGCTTGGCCTCGGCCTCCGCCTCGCGGATCTCGGTGAGGTCGCGGGCGATGCCGACGAAGCCGATGTTTTCGCCCTTGTCGTCGCGGATCGCCGCGAGGCTGAGAAGAGCCGGAACCAGCTTCCCGTCCTTGGTGACGAGGGTCCATTCGCGCTCCTCGTCGCCGCCCTTGGCCGCGGCGCCGAGGATGACCTCGATGCCGGTCTCCATCGGCGCGCCGAGTTCCAGGATCGTTTCATTCGTGGCCAGATCAACGGGAATCGATCCTCCCTTGGCCAATTCAACCGCCCTGGCGGTGATTTCCGCTTCGAGGTGAAGCTTCCGCTGCGTCGCGCGGCCGACGACTTCATCCGCCGTGTAGCCGAAGAGCCGCTCGGCCGCGCGGTTGAACATGGTGATGGTCCCGTCGCGGTCGAGCGCCGTGATGGCGTAATTGGCGGAATCGAGCACCGCCTGACGGAGGGCCGTCTCCTCGCGCAGTTCAACCTCAAGCCGCTTTTGCGCGTTGCTGTCGATGATGACGCCGTTGAGGAAGAGCCCCTCGCCGGTGCGCACCGGGCGGGCGAGGCCGCGCCACCATCCTTCCGTGCCGTCGGCCTGGAGAAGCCGCGCTTCGCAGGACCATTCCGTCTCGTTGTCCACGGCGTCCTGGAGGGAGCTGACCCAGCCCGGCTGGTCCTCGGGATTGATCGGCAGGCTGAACCAGTCGATCGTCAGATCCTCGACCGAAACCCCGAAAAGCGAGGTGGCCCTGGAGCTGACATAGTTGAGGCCGATCGATCCGTCGGCGCGCTGATGCAATTGAAAGAGCACGCCGGGCAGGGTGTCGGCCATGTCGCGGAAGCGGCTGTCATTGGCATGCAGCGCGTTCTCGGCGGCTTTCCGCCGCCAGATTTGCTCGGACAGCTGGATACCGAGATACAGGATCGCCAGCGAGGAAGTGCCGAGGATGAAGACCCGTTTGATCGCGTCGGACCACCAGGGTGCTAAAAGATCGTTCGCCGCCAGGGCGACATTGACGACCAGCGGATAATGCGCGAGCCGGCGATAGGCGAATAGCCGGACCGCATCATCCTGCGCCGAACTGGCGACGAAGCTGCCGGCGGGATCGGAATGCAGGCGCTCGAATACCGGTCCATTGGCGGCGCTCAGCCCCAATTCCTCCGGCTTGGCCGGATGGCGGGCGAGAATGGTGCCGTCCCGGCTGAAAAGCTGGAGCACGTCGTTCGGGCCGATGGCGAAACTCGCGAAGAAGCGCTGAAAGTAATCGAGCCCGATGGCAATGCTGGCGATCCCGGCAAAGCTCCCGTCCCGGTGATTGAAGCGGCGCATCACCGGAAGCACCATCCGCCCGGAACTTGCGTCGCGGAAAAGGTTGCCGATATGGGTGCCGCGATCGGCATGGCTCCGGATGAAGCTGAGATAGTTACGGTCCGGGACCGCTTGCTGGGCGGAGGCCGTCAGCAGGGAGTCGATCAGCCAGTTCCCGTCCTGGTCATAGACGGTGAGGCTCTGCGCCGCCGAAAGTTCGCTCGCCTGCCCGATCAAAAGCGAGCGCAGCAGCGGCAGGCTGTCGGGCGCGGTGCCCTCCGCTTCCAGCAGATCCACGGCCACGTCCAGGATCTTATCGGCGGTTTCGAGCGTGTTGTCGGCATAGGTATCCAGCGCTTTGGCCAGATTTTCGGCATTGACGGTGCCGGAAGCGATCGTGTGCCGGCGCTGCCCCATGATTTCCCAGTCGGAAAATGCGGCGAGGGCCAGGCAGACAAAAAGGACAAAAAGCGCCACACCCGTTTGCACGGACGGCTTCAAAGCGAGAAGACGCTGTAATACTGGGGCGTTGCCGCCTCCGGGAGACTCCATCGCTCTTCCGACCAACCTGTCCAAACGCTTAAACTTAGCGGGATTGATTCAATTTGAACATTATAAATTTATGTTTAACAAAAAGGCGTTGCACCGATGAATCGATCCAACGGCTGAGGCGAGTCGCTCGGCACCGCGACGGCGTAGGGCTCCTAACCAAACGCATTCGCCTTTTCGGAAATCGCGGCCACGATGCCGCAGCAAGGAAGTTTACTCTTCGGCCTGGGTTTGTTACAGTCCGCCGCGCTCAAAACAGTGCCGACGGCGTCGGCGCGCCTGCTTTTCGAAAGAGCACCGGTTTCCTGATGAAAATCCTGACTTGTAACAGCAATCGGCCGCTTGCCGAGGCGATTTCCACCTATCTCAACCTGCCATTGACCAAGGCGAGTGTGCGGCGCTTCTCCGACATGGAGATTTTCGTCGAGATCCAGGAGAACGTCCGCGGCGAGGATGTCTTCGTCATCCAATCGACCTCCTATCCGGCCAATGACAATCTGATGGAACTCCTGGTCACGCTCGATGCGTTGCGCCGGGGCTCCGCGCGCCGGACGACGGCGGTCATTCCCTATTACGGCTATGCCAGGCAGGACCGGAAGTCCGGACCGCGTACGCCGATCTCGGCCAAGCTGGTCGCCAATATGATCACGGCGGCGGGGGCGGACCGGGTGCTGACGCTCGATCTTCATGCCGGGCAGATCCAGGGCTTCTTCGATATCCCGACCGACAATCTGTTCGCGGCGCCGGTCTTCGTGCAGGATATTCAAGACCGGTTCGCCGGCCAGGAACTGGTCATCGTCTCGCCCGATGTCGGCGGCGTCGTCCGCGCCCGCGCCATCGCCCGGCGGCTTGATTCCGACCTCGCCATCATCGACAAGCGCCGTGAGCGCGCCGGGGTGTCGGAGGTCATGAACATCATCGGCGACGTCAAGGACCGCCGCTGCATCCTGGTCGACGATATCGTCGACAGCGCCGGCACGCTCTGCAATGCCGCCGAGGCTCTGATGGAGCGGGGCGCCAGCGCGGTTTCCGCTTATGTGACCCATGGCGTGCTCTCGGGCGGCGCCGTGGCCCGGGTGGTGGCGTCGCCGCTCGACGCGCTGGTGAGCACCGACAGCATCGTCGCGACCGAGGCGGTGCGGGCATCGCGCAACATCAAGCAACTCACCATCGCACCCCTGATCGCCGAGGCGATCTCGCGGATCAGCGAGGAACGGTCGGTTTCGAGCCTGTTCGACTGATTTTGGTTTTCGGCGTATAACGCCGGAAAAGCGAGGCGAGCGGCACCCCTGGAGGCCGCGGCCTCGCTCTATGGCCGAAGCTGGCGCATCGGGTGCCGGCCGGTCAATTGTTTGGGACCAAGGAGAGTTTTCCATGACTGAGACCGTCACCATCAGCGCCCAGCGGCGCATCGCCGCGGGTAAGGGGCCCGCTCGTGCGATTCGCCGCGCCGGGCGTATTCCGGCCGTCATCTATGGCGACCACAAGGAACCGCTGCGCATCAGCCTGGACCCGCGCGAGTTCAACAAGGCGCTGCACAAGGCCGGCTTCTTCGCGAAGCTTCTGGATCTCGTCATCGATGACGAGGTTCATCACACCGTGCCGCGCGACGTGCAGTTCCATCCGGTCACCGATGTGCCGATCCATGTGGATTTCCTGCGGGTGGGCGCCAAGACGCGGCTTCATATCGCGGTGCCGGTCCTGTTCATCAACCACGACAAATCGGTCGGGTTGAAGCGCGGCGGCGTTCTCAACGTCGTCTATCATGAGATCGAGATGATCTGCGCGGCGGACAGCATCCCCGACCACATCACGGTGGATCTGAGCGGTCTCGACATCGGCGACAGCGTGCATATGGGGGCGATCGCCTTGCCGGATGGCGTCAAGCCCACGCATGCCGCCAGCGACTTCACGGTAGCATCGATCGCCCCGCCGACGGTCAGCCGCGAGGAAGAGGCGGCGGCTGCCACGGCCGCTGCAGCGACGCCCGCCAAGAAGTAGCGCACGGACACAGGTGTGGCGATGCGCCTTATCGTCGGGCTTGGCAATCCTGGCCCGCGCTATGAGCGTCAGCGGCATAATGTCGGTTTCATGGCGGTGGACGCGATTGTCCGCCGCCATGATTTCGGCCCCTTCAAGCCGAAGTTCAAAGGCGAATTCGCCGAGGGCACGATCGACGGCCAAAGGGTCATGGTGCTGAAACCGCAGACCTTTATGAATGTCTCCGGCGAGTCGGTCGCGGCCGCGGCCGGGTTCTACAAGGTGAAGCCGGAGGAAGTCTGCGTCATTCACGACGAGATCGATCTGGCGGAAGGCCGCATCCGCGTGAAGCGGGGCGGCGGGGCCGCCGGGCATAACGGGCTGCGTTCGATCGATGCGCTGTTCGCGAATGATTACTGGCGCGTGCGGCTGGGTGTCGGCCATCCGGGGGCGAAGGAACTGGTACATGCCTACGTCCTGCAAAATTTTCCGCCCGAGGAGATGCTCTGGCTTTCGCCGCTATTGGATGCCGTAGCCCAGGCGGCGCCGCTTCTCGTCCGTGACGATACGGCGGGCTTTACCGGCAAGGTGGCGCTGCTTTTCAGGCCGCCCCAGAATTGAACACGCTTCCATGGTACATGGCTAAATAGACACGCTTCAAGGATCAGGACGAAGATGGGTTTCAACTGCGGTATCGTCGGGCTGCCCAATGTAGGCAAGTCCACGCTGTTCAACGCGCTGACGGCGACCGCCGCCGCGGAAGCGGCGAATTATCCCTTTTGCACGATCGAGCCCAATGTCGGGCGGGTCGCCGTGCCCGATCCGCGGCTCGAAATCCTGGCGAAGCTGGCCGGGTCGGCGAAGATCATCCCGACGCAGCTCGAATTCGTCGATATCGCCGGGCTGGTGCGCGGCGCATCGCGAGGCGAGGGGCTCGGCAACCAGTTCCTGGGCCATATCCGCTCGGTCGAGGCGATCGCCCATGTGCTCCGCTGCTTCGAGGATAGCAACGTCACCCATGTCGAGGGCTCGGTCGATCCGATTCGCGACGCCGAAACGGTCGAGACCGAATTGCTTCTGGCCGATCTCGACAGTTTGGAGCGGCGCGCCGTTGCCATCGAGAAAAAGGCGCGGGGAAACGACAAGGACGCGAAGGCGATGCTTGCGGTCATGACCCCGGTGCTGGAGGCGCTGCGTGAAGGCAAATCCGCGCGCTCCGTCGCGATCGCGCCCGAGGATCAGGCGCTCTTCGACGAGCTTCAGCTCATTACCGGCAAGCCCGTGCTCTATGTCTGCAATGTCGATGAGGGCAGTGCCGCCACCGGCAATGAATTTACCGGGCGAGTCGCCAAATTCGCCGCGAGCCAGGGGGCTGCTTCCGTCGTCATCTCGGCGGCGATCGAGGCGGAGGTTGCGCAGCTCGGCGACGAGGAGGAAAAGCGCGAATTCCTGAATTCGCTCGGGCTGGAGGAAACGGGCCTCGCCCGGGTGATCCGCGCCGGCTATGGACTTCTCGATCTCGCCACCTATTTCACCATCGGACCGAAGGAAGCCCGCGCCTGGACGATCTCCAAAGGCACCAAGGCGCCGCAGGCCGCGGGCGTCATTCATACGGATTTCGAAAAAGGCTTCATCCGGGCGGAAACCATCGCCTATGCCGATTTCGTCGCTTGCGGCGGCGAGCTGGGGGCGAAGGAAGCCGGCAAGATGCGGCTTGAAGGCTCGGAATATGTCGTGCAGGACGGCGATATCCTGCATTTCCGCTTTAATGTTTGATGCGGTGGGTTTGATGCTTTGGGCTTGATGCAATGCCTCGGTTTGATTCGGGGTTTGAGCGAAAAACAGCAACAAACCCATCATAAATAGGACACAGAACCGCGGCATAACTCTAACGGTCAACCATTTCAGGAAACCGCAGATGGCTGCTCTTTCTCAGGTCACCAAAGTGCTTCCTCTCGCCGAACGCGTCGGTTCCCATGGCGAGGATTTGGAAGTTCGGCTCGCTGTTACCGCCGATGAGATCGATGCCGCGCAAGCGTTGCGCTACCGCGTCTTCTTTGACGAAATGGGCGCGACGCCCGCGCCCGAGGTCTTTCTGACGAAGCGCGACCGCGATGCTTTCGATGCGGTATGCGATCATCTGATCATCATCGATCATGCGCTGGGCGAAGGACCGCAATCCGTGGTCGGAACCTACCGGCTGCTGCGCCGGGCCGGCGCTGAGGCGGTTGGCGGCTTCTACACCCAGACGGAATTCGATATCAGCCGGTTGCTCGCGGTTCCGGGCGAGGTTCTGGAACTGGGGCGCTCCTGCGTCGATGCGGCGCACCGGACGCGCTCGACCATGCAGCTGCTTTGGCGCGGCGTCGCCGATTACGTGCTGAAGCACGACGTCAAGGTGATGTTCGGCTGCGCCAGCCTGCCCGGCACCGACACGGCGCCGCTGGCGCCGGCGCTGTCCTATCTCTATCACTATCATCTGGCACCGGCGCATCTTCGCGCCCGCGCTCTGCCGGAGCGGTATGTCGAGATGAACCTGCTGCCGCCGAATGAGGTCGATGCCGAGGCCGCGATCGCTCAGATCGATGTCCGAGCCACGGTTGCGGCACTGCCGCCGCTGATCAAGGGCTATCTGCGCCTGGGCGGGATGATCGGCGACGGCGCCGTCATCGACCATGAGTTCAACACCACGGATGTCTGCCTGATCGTGGCCACCGACTCGATCACGGACAAGTACTTCAAGCACTTTATCCGTAACCGGGATTAACCCGGACGGACCAAGCGGAATATGCGCCTCTCCTCCCCGTCGCGGGGAGGAGAGAAACATTCCGGCTTCAGCTTTTCTTTTTGTCAGCTCTTCTTTTTATCGACGTCGGCGGCGACCTGGAACTTGATGATCTTGTCGGGGTCCGTGACCGAGCCGTTGCGGGAAGGATTGCCCTTCTTGATGGCGTCCACGAACTCCATGCCTGAGACGACCTTGCCCCAGACGGTGTACTGACCGTCGAGGAACGGGGACGGGGCAAAGCAGATGAAGAACTGGCTGTCGGCGCTGTCGGGATTCTGGGCGCGGGCCATGGACAGGGTGCCACGGACATGCGGCTCCTTGCTGAACTCGGCCTTGAGGTGCTGGCCTGAGCCGCCGGTGCCGTCGCCGCGCGGATCGCCGGTCTGGGCCATGAAGCCGGCAATGACCCGATGGAAGACGATGCCGTCATAGAAGCCCTTGCGCACCAGTTCCTTGATGCGGGCGACGTGGTTCGGAGCCAGGTCCGGACGCAGTTCGATGACGGCCCGGCCTGCGGGAAGATCGAGATAGAGGGTGTTTTCGAGATCGGCGGCGTTCACGATGCTTCCTGTCAAAATGAATGCGGCAAGGAAGGCCGCAGCTTGAAACAGTCTTCTCATTGGAGGATCCCTGCCTTAAAGAAGGAGGGGTGACCTTATCCGATGCCGCCGCCGAGGAAAAGCTCGCGCGGACGGTAAGGGAGAATATGATATTATGCTCTGCGATATGGGCCTTACGGCATGAACGACTCTTCGCCCGCACGGGAGCCTCAAGGCGAACGCCATCGTGTCGGCCCGGTCGAGCCCGACCTTCTGGCCAGTGCCGTATTCCTGTTCGCCGAATATCTCGAAGATCTGACGGCGGCGCCTTCGCCCTTCGACGAGGATGATTTCGAGAACCGGGACGATTTCGAGGCGGAGGAAGGAGTCTCGCCGGAGATCGATACCCGCGCGGTGCTCGATCTCTTCGTCGAGCAACTCGGCACCGACGTCAAGATGACGCTGAACCTCTATATGCGGGTCACCGCCTTGTTCCGGCTCCTGGCCGGGAGCCCCAGCCTTGCCGGTATCGCGCTTGCCGATCCGGAAGGCCAGGCCCTGACCGACGAAGCCCTGGTCGCCGCTTCCCGCCTGGACCTCCAGGTCGAGCGATCGGGCAGCGAAGGCAGCGCCTATTTCGATCCAAGAGAGTTCCGCGAGGCCCTGGAAGGGGAATGAGCGACGATTCTCATTCTGGCCGAGGGGGTGGACATCGGTGGTGCGTCCTTCGAGACGGCCCTCGATGGGGCCTCCTCAGGATGAGGGCTTTTCTCAATGCCATCACACATATCCCTCATCCTGAGGAGCGGCCCTCTTGGCCGCGTCTCGAAGGACGCAAAATGCCTGTGCAGCGAGGACGGGTGCCAAGTCCTTCTGCTAAAATGAGAATCGCCTCGTATCAAAATTTGCCGATAATCTCGGCTAGGCGCTCGTAATCGCGGAATTCGTTATAGGCCTGGGCGGAGATGCGGGCCCAGAGGGCGCCGGAGAAGGGCAAGGTCTGCACGTCGATCCGGTGATGGGTATAGAGTTCGTGGCGGAGTTTGTCCGCCTCGGCCTGATCACCCTTGCGATCGAGCGGCAGGCGGATCGTGGACATCGAGCCGGTGAGGGCTGCCGGCGCGCCGATCGCCGTGCCCCAGCTTCTGGCGAGGAAGTCGGCGGCTTCCAGGACCAGCGCGCGGTTGCGGCGGCGAAGCGCCATGCCGCCCAGTGCTTCATGAAAGTGAATGGCGTCGGGGACGGATAGGAAGGCGCTGGGGTCTCTGGTTCCGGTCCAGTCGAATTCGGCCAGGAAGCCCTCGCCGTAACCATGCGAGATCGCCGTCGGATGCAAATGCGCCTGGGCGTCGGGTGCTGCCCAAAGGAAGCCGGCACCCTTCGGGGCCATCAGCCATTTGTGGCAGTTGCCGACATACCAATCGGCGCCGATGGCGGGGATATCGAGCGTCAGCATTCCCGGCGCATGGGCTCCGTCGATCAGCACCTTGACCCCGGCCTCATGACAGTGCGCCGTCAATTCCCGAACCGGAAAGACGGCGGCGGTGGGCGAGGTGACGTGATCGAAAACCGCAAGGCGGGTTTGGGGGCCGAGGCAGGAGCGGACCCGCTCGATGATTTCGTCCTCGCCGGAAAGCGGGAAGGGGATGTCGGCCACGGCCACCCTTGCACCGGCGCGTTCGGCCACATGCCGGGCAGCCTTATGGACGGCGCCATAGCCGTGATTGGTCACCAGGATCTCGTCCCCCGGCTTCAAGCTCAGGGAATTCAGGACGGCGTTGCAGCCGGTGGTGGCGTTATCGACAAAGGCCAGATCCGGCCCCTTGGCGCCGGCGAAGGCGGCCAAAATCGAAGCGGCGTCGCGGGTCGCTTTCGGCAGCACCTGGGCGATGAAGCCGAACAGATCGCTTTCCATCCGCTCACGCCAGAGGCTTTGGCGGGCCAGCACCGGCTTTGGCGCGGCGCCGAAGGAGCCGTGATTGAGGTAGGTCCGCTCCCACTTCAGCAACCACAAATCCCTGCAAGCGGCTCCCAATTCGGGCGGTTGTGTGCTGATCATCGGTGCAATCCCTCATCGGGGCGAATTGTCCCGTCTATGCGGTTGGGGACAAGTGATCCGCTTATGCTATTATCAACGCGTAAATATCCAACGGGAAGAGGTTTCATTTCATGCACAAGCCCTTGAGCAAGACAGCCTTCTTGGTAGCCGCCGCCGTGGCCGCTTCCCTGGCGATGCCGGCGCTGGCCGCGGAAGACATGAAGGAAGACATGAAGAACACGGGTGCCGCCAAGCCGGGCAAGAAAGAGAAATGCTACGGTATCAACGAAGCCGGCAAGAATGATTGCGCCACCCGTGCCCATTCCTGCGCCGGCGAGGCCAAGGAAGCCCATGACCCGAATTCCTGGGTATTCGCGCCGGCCGGAACCTGCGAGAAGTCGGGCGGCAGCCTGACCCCGAAGAAGGAAGGCTGATCCGCGTTTGGGATTGAGTTTGGCATGGCTGGGCTTGGCCTGCGGGCGCCGCATATCGGCGAGGTCATCCGGACCCGTCCCGCCGTCGGATGGTTCGAGGTGCATTCCGAGAACTATCTGGGCGGCGGGGCGCCTCTATCCCGGCTTGAGGCAATCCGCCGCCATTATCCTTTGAGCCTGCACGGGGTCGGCCTTTCGCTCGGCAGCGCCGAGGGGCCGGACCCCCTGCATCTGCGCCGGCTCAAGGCGCTGATCGCCCGCACCGAGCCGTTTCTCGTCTCCGACCATCTGTCCTGGAGCATCTCCGGCGGCGTCTATCTGAACGATCTCCTGCCGCTCCCCTATACCGAGGAGGCGCTCGGGCTCTTCGGGCGCAATCTCAGCATGGCGCAAGAGGCGCTCGGGCGGAGGCTCCTGATCGAAAATCCCTCCCGCTATCTTCAATATCGCGACGAGCCCATCCCCGAGGCCGAGTTCATGGGCGAGCTGGTGCGGCGCACCGGCTGCGGCGTGCTGCTCGACGTCAACAACATCTTCGTCACCTGCCAAAATCTCGGGCTCGATGCGGATGCGTTTCTCGACGGCTATTTCGACGCGGTGCCGGCGGCGGCGATCGGCGAGATCCATCTCGCCGGGCATGCCGAGATCGAGCGTAACGGACACAAGCTGCTGATCGACGATCACGGTTCGCGCGTGAAGGAACCGGTCTGGGCGCTCTATCGCCGCACCATCGGCAAGCTCGGAAAGACGCCGAGCCTCATCGAATGGGACAAGGATATCCCCGCCTTTGAAATCCTGCTGGAAGAGGGGCGCCGCGCCGATGCCGCCGCTTCCTGAACTGCCGCTTCATGCGCTTCAGGCGCGTTTTCGCCAAGCCTTGCTCGATGGCGATCTCAGCCTTATGGCGGATCTGGTGGTAGCGGACGGGATGCCGGCGGAGGCGAGGCTTGCCGTCCACCGCAACAATCTGCTGCTGTCGCTGCATGCGGTCCTGGCCGATATTTTTCCGGTCACGCGCGGCCTCCTGGGGGAGTCGCTGTTCGCCGCCGCCGCCTATGAATTCATTCCCCGCCACCCGCCGGCGGGGGCTTGCCTTCTCGAATATGGCGGCGGGTTCGGGGATTTCCTGGCGGGGTTCGAGCCTTGCCGATTGCTGCCTTATCTTCCCGATCTTGCCCGGCTGGAATGGGTGCTTGGCCGCGCGATGCATGCCCCCGATGCCGAGGCGCTGCCCCTCTCGGCACTGGCTTCGATCCCGCCCGAGGCGGTGCCGGGCCTCGTCCTCACCCTGCATCCGTCGATCTTCCACATCGAATCGGCGTGGCCGATCGATCGCATCCATCGTTCCGGGCGCGCCGAAGAACCAGGCCTGGGCGGTGTCCGCCTGGAGGTCAGCCGCGAAGACGGCGAGGTCTTCCTGGAACGTCTCGACGAGCCCGGCTTCGCCTTCCGCCAAGCCCTCGGCCTCGGCGCCACCCTCGAAGCCGCCGCCGAAGCAGCACTCGCCTGTACGCCTGATTTCGATCTCACCAGCGCCATCGCCGGGCTTTTTCAGGCGGGCGCCGTGGTGGCGGTAACGATTGGGCTGCCCTCCGGCGTTAGGGAATAGACCGGAATAGCCGCGTCATTTTGGTCACCATTTGCGCCCGTCCTCGCTGCAAAGGCATCCGGCGTCCTTCGAGACGCGGCCAAGAGGGCCGCTCCTCAGGATGAGGAAGGTATGTGATGGCATTAAGAAAAGTCCTCATCCTGAGGAGGCCCCATCGAGGGCCGTCTCGAAGGACGCAATACGGATGTCCAGCGCGGGGTGTTTTGCCTCGACCCCGTCGCTGGAGTAGCATCAAGGAATAGGCGCTGCTTGCCCGAGGTGAAGGAAAAATTCCGTGGTGACCAAGAAAAAGACCAGTGCCGCCACCCCAGCCCCACCCGCCGCACCTGTTGCCGAAGCGCCTGCCGCCGAATTTGGGGCGGGCAAGACCGGCACCGGCGGCTTTCCCATCATCGGCCTGGGGGCTTCCGCCGGCGGGTTGGAGGCGTTCGAGCAATTCTTCCATTCGGTTCCGACCGATAGCGGCATGGCCTTCGTGCTGGTGCCGCATCTCGATCCCGACCGCGCCAGCATCCTCACCGAAATCCTGCAGCGGGCCGCGAATATTCCGGTGGTGGAGGCACAGGACGGGATAGCGGTGACGCCGAACAAGGTCTTTATCATCCCGCCCAACCGCGACATGACCATCGTCCACGGCATCCTTCAGCTAAGCATGCCGGAGATCCCGCGCGGGCACCGCATGCCGATCGATGCCTTCCTGCGCTCCCTGGCCGATGACCAGGGGGAACAGGCCGTCGGCATCATTCTTTCCGGGACCGGCACCGATGGAACCCTTGGGCTGCGCGCCATTCTCGGCGCCGGCGGCATTTCCCTGGTTCAGGAACCGGCCACGGCGAAATATGACGGCATGCCGGAAAGCGCCATTCGCGCCGGCTATGCCACGCATGTCCTGCCGGTGGAGAAAATGCCGGAAGTGCTGCTGAGCGGTATGCGCGGCGATGCCATCCATGTGGAAATGCCGCGATCTCCCGCCATTGGGAACGGCGTCGGTCAAATTCTGAGATTGCTGCGTTCCGGCACCGGCCACGACTTTTCCCAATATAAGAAGAGCACCGTCACCCGCCGCATCAAGCGGCGCATGGCGCTGCACAATATCGAGGACACGGAAATCTATGCCCGCTATGTCCAGGAGCATCCGGCCGAGGTGCAGGCCCTGTTCAAGGAGCTGCTGATCAACGTCACCAGCTTTTTCCGCGACCCTGAAGCCTTTGAATTCCTGAAGCATCACATCCTGCCGGAGATGTTCCAGGACAAGCCGGAGGGCTATGTGTTCCGGGTCTGGGTGGCCGGCTGTGCCACCGGCGAGGAGGCCTATTCCGTCGCCATCCTGCTGCGCGAGTTCATGGAGGAGAGCCAGCGGGAGTTCAAGACCCAGATTTACGCCACCGACCTCGACGACGACACCATCGCCGTGGCGCGGGCCGGGATTTATCCCCCCAATATCGCCCAGGACATCACGGCGGAACGCCTGCGCCGCTATTTTCAGAAGGAGGATGCCGGCTACCGGGTGAAGAAGGAAATCCGGGAGATGGTGGTCTTCGCCGCCCAGAACGTCATCAAGGACACGCCCTTCACCCGGCTCGATCTGCTCAGTTGCCGCAATCTGATGATCTATCTGGAGCCGGAACTGCAGAACCGGCTCATTCCGACCTTCCACTATGCGCTCAAGCCAAGCGGGGTTCTGATCCTCTCACCCTCGGAGAGTATCGGCAATCATCCCGACCTTTTCATTCCCCTGAATCGTAAGTGGAAGCTCTATCGGTCGATCCCATCGGCAGGCTCGATCGGCGCGGTGATGGCTGGCCGCTCCTCCCCGGTCATCGATAGCGGCGACAAGGCCCCGGAAGAAGCGATGAAAAAGACCAAGGATACGAATTTCGGCGAGTTGACGAAGCGGATATTGCTTCAGTGCTACGCGCCTGCCGCCGTGGTGACGGATATAAAGGGAAACATCCTCTATGTGCATGGCGAGACCGGCAAGTATCTGCGTCCGGCACCGGGCCAGGCCAGCCTCAATGTGATCGATATGGCGCGGGAGGGGCTGCAACTGGAACTGCGCGCGGCTCTCTTGGGTGCCGCGAGCCACGGGGCTGCCGCCATCAGCCGGGAAATTTCGGTGAAGACGAATGGCGATTATCAGATGGTGAATCTCCGCGTGCAGCCGCTGGCCAATCCCGATGCCGGCTCCCCCGGCGCGGATCAGAATTTGCTGCTGGTGACCTTCGAGGAGGCGGCGGCGGGGCCCGCCACGAAGGCGCCGGGCCGGCGCGCGGTGGGATCGGCCGAGAAGCGGCGTGTCGAGGAACTGGAGCGCGAACTCGCCTATTCCAAGGAGAATTTGCAGGCCACCGTCGAGGAACAGCAAGCCACCAACGAGGAACTGAAATCGACCAATGAGGAACTGCAATCGACCAATGAGGAACTGCAATCCACCAATGAGGAAATGGAAACCTCCAAGGAGGAACTGCAATCCGTCAACGAAGAACTGGTGACGGTCAATGCGGAGCTTCAGGCCAAGATCGAGCAACTGGCCGGCATGCAGAACGACATGAAGAACCTGCTCGACAACGTCAATGTCGGCACCATCTTCCTCGACGGGCAG
>Ga0265327_10000972_pt1 | contig 40973 bp, 20 predicted proteins | sample 41621metaG_FD_202089 | JGI IMG/M metagenome (GOLD analysis project Ga0265327, IMG submission 202089) | Rhizosphere microbial communities from Carex aquatilis grown in University of Washington, Seatle, WA, United States - 4-16-21 metaG | ecosystem: Host-associated > Plants > Roots > Rhizosphere... | reverse complement strand
TATCCAATGCCAATGTAAATGTACAATTATCAGTAGTCCCATTGTCAATTTGACCGGTAGTGATACTTGCCATGCCTGTTAGTGCATCTAAATTAACTGTAATATTTTGTGTAAGAACAACAGGCGGAGTCAAATCCAAAGAGATTGTTGCGCTACCTGAGAATGTACCGGTGCAATGTGCATCAGTCAAAGCTGTAATGGTATAAACAACAGGAGTTGTTCTCGTTGGAGCAGGTGATACTGAGAAAACATCATTTGTTAATGCAATACCAGTGTAATTGGTCGAATTAGTTCCATCGAACAAAGTAAAATTCCATGGTGTTGATCCAGTCAATGCAACAGTTAAATTAGTCGGGCTACCGGCACAAATGGCTGCATCACCAGATAAAGTTGCTGTAGGAATAGGATTAATATTCGCTGTTAATCCAGTTACATTGGTAGGCCAATTATAATCGCCAGAATTAGTTCCGGTAAGAGTTATTGAATATGTAACACCAATTGCATTACCTGGAGTTGATTGAGCAAAGTTACCAGATACACTTGATGCCGGAGTTTGTCCCGGATAGAATGTACTTAGCGTGAAAGCGCTGAATATTGCGGTTGTATTACCATCATAACATTTGTCATTTGCAGTTAATCCGTTTACAGTCAAAGTGCCTTTAGGTGTTGTAAATGTATTAAATGCACCTACACTATAATCTTCGGAAATCAAGCCACCATAATATTCGAAAACATATACATTAAAAGTTGTATTTGGAGGAAGATTTGTAACTGTTACTCCAGTTCCAGTTCCATTGTAAACGCAATAATAATCCGTACCAACTAATGTACCGGATTTCCAAGCAGTATTAGCAGTATAATTAGTATTTTCTGTCAACGAAGGAGTACCTGATATACCAACAAATACAAGACGTTTTAAACCAGTTCCACTTGTCCATGAAACATCCATTGACCAGTTAGGATCGCCAGTAAAATTGGTAGCGGCGATGTTTGAAGCATCGGTAGCAGGATAGCTCCAGGCAAATTCGTCAGCGCCAATACATGGGCGACCATGACCTGTGGTTGCAGGAATACGACTATTAGCAACTCCATAAAAATCAGTAGTAACTCCGGTATTAGCGGTAGTTTCACCTTGACCTGCAATTTGAATTGTAGATGTACTTAAATCTCCGGTTGCAGGAGCTGTAAATGTTACATTGACGTTTAATGAATGTGTATCATACGAAGCTTGCCAAGTTGCAAATGTTTTAGAAGTTGTTCCATTATCTGTAGTTGCCGTATTAACAGAATTCGATGCGTATATATCATTATAGTCGCTTGTTAAACCTGTTGCAGAAGCTAAGCCGATTGCATAATTTTTACCAGTACCACCGCTAACATTACTACTAAAAATGTTATTTTTAGCAATTTGAGTTCCAGTAACGAATTGATAGAAAGCAAATGAATTTTTAGCTCCAGTTGCTGTTCCACTCAAATATATGGAGTTATGATAGAAATTACCGGTTGTTGTATTTACATAAATACCATAGAGTGCATTTACACCATTAACTGTGGCGCTTATCATATTATTGTCGTAATCGGCGGCAGCACCAGCATTGATATATATACAATTTGCTGTAGCATTAGTAGAAGCGGTAACCAGATTATATAATTTATTTTCCGAAACCACTTGACCGGTACCCGTAGAACTTTCATCAATACCTATTATTGAAGTATTTTGAGTATGGGCAAAATTTAAGTCATGAATTGTATTGCCGATTATATTACAAATACCCGTTCCAGTAGTCTGAATACCAATAAATGTAACTGCGACACCGGCTGTGTAAGTAATATTCTTTATCGTGTTTCCACTAATAGTTCCGGCAGCAGGTGTGTTAAACGAAATACCGAAGAAATTTCCGGCAGATTTTTGTAAATTACCACCAGCGCCATCGCCACCAATTGTATTATTGTTAATCAAATAACCGGTACCAGCTCCAATTCTGATTCCGTAATAAGCACCAGTAGCAGGTGTTCCACTATGATAAATCGTATTGTTTTGAATAGTCCATGCGTTACTTGCTCCATTTACATTAATTGCAGCAGGATTAGTTCCGCCGGAATAATTGTAAATTTGACAATTTTGTACAGTATTGTTTGCATTAGCTTTAGCATTATTTGTTCCTGCCGAATATATACCGCAGTTTGCAACTGAAGCACCAGAAGTTATTGTACAATTATCAATTAAATTATTACTATTTCCGTTATTCGTAGATCCCCCCGCAGTAGAGAAAATAATTGTAGCTGTAGCATTAGTTGTTCCAATTCCATTAATCGCACAATATGTAATTGTGTTGCTTTTTGCATCATTAATAAATCTGAAAGTGCTACCGGTACCAGTATTTGAAAACGTCAAATTTGATGTTGTTCCTGTTCCACCAATACGTCCATCAATTGTAACATTGTCAGCGCCGTTTAAATCAATCAAAGTTGGAGCAAAACTACCAACAATCTGTACTGAAGGATTACCCGGTTCAATAGTAATAGACGAATAACTTGCGGAACCTGTTCCACTGGCATTTAAAACATCTGCAAAAGGTTCACTTGTAGTAACATTTATTTTTACACTGATTGCTCCGGTATATATACCATTATTTATATCAACAAATGCTGTATATAAATCCCAATAATATCCTGTAACATTTACAATGACATTTGCAGGAAGAACCGTAGCCAATACGTCAACTCTTGCGGCGCTTTCGCAACCGTTAGCGTTGGTCTGACTTGCGTAATAATGCGTATTATTTTGTAAAACATCGGTGCTTGCATGCAAATTTCCTCCGGTTGGTGCGTCATACCATTTAATATTAATACCTGTGAGGACAGTCAAATCAGAAACTTTTTTATTTGCTTCTAAAAAGAATTTTTGAGGAGTGTTTGCTGTTGGTGCTGCCGGTAAAGAAAGTACAGTAACTGCACTTATGGTAGATGTTGCAGTACAAGTATTACCATCGGTAACAGTATAAGTAATGTTCGTAGAACCGACGCTAAGCGCTGATACTAAACCGGAATTATCAACAGTAGCTATTCCTGTACTTGACGAATTCCAAGTATAGGTAAACGCCGGAGTTCCCGCTGCATTGGGTGTTAATGCCAATGTAGTTCCCAAACAAAGGTTGTTGCCACCAGAAAATGCATTAGCCAAAGGTAATGCATGAACTGTAACGCCAACATTTGCAGTATTTGTACAACCGTTAAGGTCAGTTCCTGTAACTGTATAAATAGTTGATGTTGCAGGAGAAACAGTTTGACCGTCAGCACCAATATTCCATGTGTAAATTGTGGCAGTGCCACTACCGGTTAAAGTTGTAGAACCTCCAACACAAATTGGATTGTTCGACGCATTAGCGGTTACAGTTGGAAGCGGATTTTGAATAACTGTCTGCGAACCAGACATTGTCGTATTGCAACCTGATGCTCCATTGAGCGCCTGAACTGTATATGTTCCGGCTGATTTTCCTGTCCATGTCAGTGCAGCCCCTGTTCCAGCTATTGCAGAACCGTCAGCACTTGCACCATTGTATAATTGATAACTCATACCTATCTCAGAACCTGTCAGACCAATAGTAACACCACCGGAACCTACGCAATACTGAGTTGCGGAAGCAGTAACACTAAATGTTGCAGGTATTGATTTAACTGAAGTTGTAGCTGTTGTCATACAGCCATTGATGTCATAACCTTTTACAGTATATGAACCAGCTGCTATACTTGGGGGTGTGTAACTTGCAGTTGTTGTTAAATTATCCCACCATAAATAAGTAGATGCATTAGAAGCAGTAAATGTAATATTATTACCGGCACAAACAACAACCGGAGTAATTGCAATATTAACCGGATTGGTAACAGTAATAAGTTGATTTACCGGTAATGAAACGCAACCATTTAAATCGGTAACAGTAACTGTATAAGTTGACGTTGTTGCAGGTGTAATGGTTATCGATTGTGTTGTTTCGCCTGTTGCCCATTGATAATCGACAAACGTACTTGCACTTAAAATAACTGTAACTCCAGCACCGCAAACAATACCATCGTCTTGTGTTCCTGAAAATTCTTGAATAGCAATTGGAGTCACAGGTGCTGCAAGAACATCAATTGTAAATGGATTAGATGTAGTTGTACACCCATTGGTTGTAACAGCTAAAGAATAATTATTAGCATTAAGTGCTAAATTAGCTGAAGCAACCGTATAATTGTTGGTACTTGAAATTGTTGTTATACCTTTTTTCCAAACATAGCTTGTTGCACCAACTTCATCGGCTATTAAACTTAAGCCTGTGTTTTCGCAAACTGTTGTAACGCCTGTAAAAGTAGCAACAGGATATGGTTGTATTGTAAATGATGCAGTACCATTCATTGCGAACGGTTGGTTATTAACAACTGCAGCAGCTGTATAATCGCCATCTGGTAAACTATTCCAACTAATTGGATTTCCTGTACCGGGAACGGCTGCGCCGTAATTACCATTTACATCATATAATTGATAATCCACATTGATTTGAGAACCATTTAATGTAGCAACTCCGTTTGCCGGTGCTCCCTGACAATATGAACCACTGCCGGATAATGTATAGGTATTAGGAGCGGTCGTCTGAACTGTTGGATTTTCTAATTCAACACTGTTATCATAAACCGGACCTGCTGAGTATTCCATAACCATTGCAATATAATCGGTATTTGATGCTAATCCGGTAATATTAACTGTAGAGCCTGTTCCATTAAATATGCAATACCAATTACCGCTTAAATCAGGTGTTCCTTTAACTGCCCAATTCGTACTTGCGGTATAAATGGTTCCATCATTTGGAGATGAAACACCTGAATTTGCTTGTGCTAAAAATACAACTCTTCCGATTCCATCGCCATTAACCCAAGATATTGTAGCGGAATTGGCTGTAACATTGGTAAACGTTACCAATGAAGCCTGACTACGGTTAACAATAACAGGTATATTAGCGGAGGTATTCATACAACCGGTCGATGTCTTAGTAATAGTAAATGAATATGTACCATTATCGGCTAAGTTAGCCGGATTAAAACTAAGTCCCGAATTTGTTTGTCCAGTCAAAATGTTACCGTTTTTATACCATTGATAAGTATCACCTGCAATTAAATTAGCAGTTAATGTGATAGCACTACCTTCAAAAGCAGTAGCCGGAGTTGGTGTTGTTGTATAGGCAACCAATGGTAAAGAATTAACAGAAACTGCATGGTTTGCTGATGTTGCTGCGCAATTATTAGCATCGGTAACGATATAAGAAATATTTGATGAACCACCAGATGCAACAGGAGTAACAACTCCGGTATTGCTAACCGTAGCTGTACCTGTTGCAGATGAATTCCATACATAAGAGTAACCACCTCCTCCACCGGACGCATTTGATGTCAAAGCTAATGTACTATTCATACAAACGGCATTTCCGCCAGTAATAGCTCCTGCAATTGGTAAAGGATTTACGGTAACTGAAACCGATGCAGTATTGGTACAACCATTCGCATTTGTTATTTGTACACTATATGTACCTGTTGAATTTGCCGAAATTGATTGTGTTATTGCTCCTCCAGGAGTCCACAAGTAAGATGAAGCTACAGATGATGATAAGTTAACAGAACCACCAGCGCAGAAAGTCGTAGGACCTCCAGGAGTAATTGTCGGGGCTATGGCAGCTGTATTAACAATGATACTTGTTGTGCCTGAATTAGTGCAACCAAAACCATCAGTATATGTATAAGTAATTGTTTGTGTTCCATTAGAAGGATCAAATGAAGTGCCTGTTACACCGGTACCAGAGTAAGAACCGCCACCAGGGGTACCGCCGTTTAAAGTTATTGCTGAGCCATTAATACAAAGTGGTCCATAAGAACCTGCTGAAACAGTAGGCAAAGGATGAACCGTTACAGTAACTGTATTTGTATTTGTACAACCGTTTGCATCTGTTCCTGTTACAGTATATGTTGTTGTTGACACAGGAGCAAATGGAGAGCCATCAACTTCTAAAGGACTCCATGTATATCCTGTTGCGGTACCACTACCTGTCAAAGTAACATTATTTCCAGCGCATACTGCGGCTGCTGTTGTATTTGCGTTGACTGTAGGTAATGAATTTATTGTTACTGAGAATGGCGCTGATGTTGCAGAACATGTTGGTGAATTTCCATCTGTAACTGTATAAGTAATGTTAGTTGAACCAGCAGCTACCGGTGTTACAACACCTGCATTGCTTACTGTAGCTTTCGCTGTAGCTGTCGATGCCCAAGTATATGTCAAACTACCAAAACCTGTTGCATTTGATGTCAATGATAAAGTATTGCCCATACAAACAGTAGCATTACCGGTAATTGCTCCGGCTATCGGTAAAGCGTTTACTGTAACTAAAACACTTGCTGTATTTGTACAACCGTTTCCATCAGTACCAACAACTGTATAAGTATTCGTAGAAGCTGGAGTAAATGGAGTGGCATCGACAACGCTATTATCCCAAGCATAAGTTGTTGCTCCACTACCACTCAATGTAACAGGAGTGCCCGTACAAACTGCGAAATCTGAAGCAGTTGTTACTGTTGGCAATGCATTTACTGTAACACCTGTTGTAGCTGTATTTGTACAACCGTTTACATCTGTTCCTGTTACTGTATATGTTGCTGTCGATGCTGGAGTAAATGCAATAGCGTCGCTTACGCTATGATCCCAAGAATATGTAGATGCACCACCACCCGTTAAAGTAACTGAACCGCCAGCACACACTGCAGCAGCAGTAGAACTTGCCGTAACAGTGGGTAATGAATTTACTGTTACTGAGAATGGCGCTGATGTTGCAGAACATGTTGGTGAATTTCCATCTGTAACTGTATAAGTAATGTTAGTTGAACCCGATGCTACCGGAGTTACAACACCTGCATTGCTTACTGTAGCTTTTGCTGTAGCTGTCGATGCCCAAGTATATGTCAAACTACCAAAACCTGTTGCATTTGCTGTCAATGATAAAGTATTGCCCATACAGACAGCTGTATTACCGGTTATTGCTCCGGCTACAGGTAAAGCATTTACTGTAACTAAAACACTTGCTGTATTTGTACAATTATTTATATCTGTACCTACTACATTATATGTATTTGTTGAAGCTGGTGTAAATGAAATGCCATCAGTTTCAACTCCGGCATCCCAAGAATATGTAAATGCACCACCACCTGTTAATGTAATCGAAGTTCCGGTACATACCGACGTACTTGAAGCATTTGCCGTAACTGTTGGTAATGTGTTTACTGTAACACCTGTTGTAGCTGTATTTGTACAACCATTTACATCTGTTCCTGTTACAGTATATGTTACTGTCGATGCTGGAGTAAATGCAATAGCGTCGCTTACGCTATGATCCCAAGAATATGTAGAAGCACCACCACCCGTTAAAGTAACTGAACCGCCAGCACACACTGCAGCAGCAGTAGAACTTGCCGTAACAGTGGGTAATGAATTTACTGTAATTGTATAACCTACTGATGTAGTAGAACAAGCCGGTGTATTAGAATCAGTAACTGTATAAGATATGTCAGAAGTTCCAGCAGCTACCGGTGTTACAACACCTGCATTGCTTACTGTTGCATTAGCAGGGGCTGTTGAAGCCCAAGTATATGTAAAAGGACTTGTTCCGGTTGCATTTGCTGTCAATGATAAAGTTTTACCCATACAAACAGCATTACCACCGGTTATTGCTCCGGCAACTGGTAAAGCATTTACCGTAACTAAAACACTTGCTGTATTTGTACAACCGTTTCCATCTGTACCTACAACATTATAAGTAGCTGTTGAAGCCGGTACAAAAGCATTTCCATTGGTTTCGCTTCCACCATCCCAAGAATAACTTACAGCTCCACCACCGGTTAAAGTAATAGATGTTCCGGCGCATACCGACGTACTTGATGCATTTGCTGTAACTGGAGGTAATGGATTTTGGGTTACTGTTACTGTAGAATTATCTGTTGCATTATTTGATGATACTAACGATGCTGGAACTAAATGATATTGTGCAGTAACCGTATAAGTAGTTGTACCGGTTAAGCTCGTCCATGACAAAGCTGAGATTCCATCACCTGCCGTCCAATTTGTGCCACCATCGATAGAATAATCAACCCCTAAAATTGAAGTTTGTGAAAGGGTAACAGTTCCGTTAGCAGCAGAACCTGTACAATATGCACCGCCACCATTAATTGTAACGGCTGTAAATTGGTTCATTATATTTTGACCGGCAGTAACGTTTACATCATAAGATTCTAAACCAGCTAAACCGTTATATTCAAAAACAACGGCGCGGTATTCGGTATGTGCAGTCAAATTAGTAATAGTTACTGATGAACCTGCTCCATTGAAAACGCAATACCAACCTGTGCCAAGTTGTGTTCCTTTTGAACTCCAATCAGCGCTTGCTGTATAAGTAGTATTATTAACAGGTGTCGGATTTCCAGAATTTCCTTGATATAAGAATACAACTCTGTTTGTTCTACCACCATTTGTCCAATTGATTTTAAACCTTGTTGATGATATGGTTGTAAAATTAATAGCTCTTGCTTGAAAAGGTGTGTTATCAACAAAACCTTTTAAGAAATTACTACGAGTATTGCCATCATAATCATAAGTTATTCCGACATCAACGCCATTAAAATCGGGATTAGCAGTTGTTAAGTGTAAATCATTTGTAGCGTCAGAAGTAATGTCTGTAAAAGCTGGCAATTCGCTGAAAGAATGAGAATCTTGCAAGGTCATCCAACTTATCATATTATAATCTGTAACACCACTTTTGGCAATTGTTGCTGGATTGGCTGAATATAAGATATTGTAATCGGAAACTAATGAATTTGGTGCTACAGGAAAGTATAGTGCATAATTATTACCACTTCCTGTATTAGTATTACAGAAAATATTATCCTTTAAAACGAGTTTCGAGCCTAAAACAGGATCGAATGCTGCAGTTACACAAGTTTGAGATGAAGGTACACCGCCTACGTTAACACTATTATAAAAATAATTTACCGGATTTGTTGTATTTGAACCATCTAAAATACCGTACATTTTTACAGAATTAGTATTTGCAGCATTTGTAATTGATACCATGTTGTTATCGAATTGTGTATATCCAGTAGCAATATTTCGGATACCAACAATACCGGGGTAGTTCGTAGTTTCAGTGGCAGTATTGGTTAAATCGAAAATCTTGGTTGTGGAAACTGTTCCTATGCCTGCGTCAATACCTAAACCAATAATTGATGGATAAGCAGATGGCAATGCAGTTGTTGCATATAAACCGTAAATAGTATTACCACTTATTGTATTTGTACCGGTATTTGCAATAGCTATACCATATATAGTAGCGCCGGAAGTTGCATTGCCATTATTATCGATTGCAAAATTTTTGGTTGAACTACTTGTGATGCCATTTACCTGATTGCCTGTTATAGTATAATTACCTGTACCACTAATATAAAAACCTCCAAATTGATTTGTACTACCGGTACTTGTAAGTGCAAAAAATTGCACGACGTTATTAGTTATTGCAGCGGCGTCGCAATTAATTTCGATACCTTTAACAACAACATTACCTGTAATTGTCCAATTGCCATCTAATGCTACGCTTAAAATGCTACCACCAATAAAGTTACCATTAATAGTAATACCAGTATTGTTTGGTGAACCAGAACTTGGTAAAAATGAAATACCGGTAAAAGCACCACTTGGCGTGTTGCTTGCATTATTCCATTTAAAAATGTTACCAGAAATATTCCAACCACTACCGGCACTTGTAACATAAATTCCTTTGTTTGAAATATTATAAAACGTATTATTTAATATCGAAATATTTGAATTTGCTTTACCGGCAATACCTGTTGCTAAAATTGCAGTATTTACCGGTGTAAAATTTGTACCATCAAAATAATCCTGAAATGTACAATTATTAATTTCAATATCATGATTACCGTTAGAAGAAGATGAGTTGTCGAAAACAATCATAGCACTGGTGCTTGTAGCTATACTACTATATAAATAAAGATTTTGAATTTTATCACCTGAAGCATCATTAAAAAATCTAAAATTAGGTCCATAAGTTGTAGTATTCTGCAAATTATTAATATACCAGACAAGTGTACCATCAAAAATAAGATTTTGAACACCTGCAAATTCAAATAATCCTTGGGCTGTACCTGTTAAGCCATTATTTACTATAAAAGATGCGGTAGGGCATGGCTGAATTGTAACCTGATATGGATTTGCGAGTGGAGATACATCAGTTGTGTCTCTGTTAAAAGTAATAGGATAGGTTTCAGTTGAAGGATCATAATCATCCGCCGAATTTCCTGTTCCATATACGCCATCAGTTTGCACTAATAAAAAAGTACAACTTCCTGCAACTAATCCGTTATTTAAAGCATTTGCAACAGCAGTAATATTTCTAAATTGATAACCTTCTCCAACAAAATATGGTCCACTTAAAATACTTTTTTGCGAAACAGTAAAATAACCTAATGAGTTGACAAGGTTTGCAGAAGTAATGGATTTAGTAGGCAAATCAATTGGACCACCGATATTAACATAAGGTGTAGGTGAACCCAATTGTGTTGCACATTGCTCGATTGCATAAGAAGAAGTCATAGAATTATCTGTCAAACTAACAAAGGCTGAAGTAAAATTACCTGTCGCTGTAGCTGACCATACATAATTATTTGTCAAATCTTTTAATCCGCTATGGTGCGTGATTGATAACGGGGCAACCGATTGAATTGCAACGGTTACGACTGGTGCAACAGCGCCGGTTTTCAAATTGCTTAATTCGAATAATTGATAATGATCGGTTCCAACAGGGAATATATAATCGTTGGCAGTACCTGTTAGATTAGCGAGGAATGTTCGGGCTAATGAACCTTGTACGTAACTACTTCCGGCAACACCTGTTGTAACATTAGCAACACCAGTTCCTGTAACGGTAATTAAATTAGCTATCGTATTTAAAATACCACTTTGCAAAGAAAGGGTTGTTGTACTGAGTGGTTGATTTAAAGTAACAACGGTTGCTGTTGAAAGTGTGTTAATAGTTAATGAAGTAACTGTTGGTGGCAATTCGCTACCTGTTGCATAATTTGCTGTACTATTATATGTATAGTTAACAGCGCCGCTTAAATTATATCCAACTGTTGTTGTACCAATTGTTCCGTCAGTAATAATGCCTGTAAATCCACCAGCGCCTGTGCCAATTGTTAGGCTACCTCCACCGGTCGATAAAACGCCTTTTGTCAAAGTCAAAGTTGATCCGCTCAAGACTGTTAGTCCGGAAGGTATCGTAACTGTACCGGTACTAATAACTGTTAAACTTGGAAGGTTGTTAGATGTAATAGTCCCACTGTTCGTGATAGTTTGACTAAGAGAAGGATGATTAAAAGTAATTATTTGCGAAGTTGAAGTGTTTGCTGTAAATGTAGCTCCACCGGCAATATTAATATTTCCGGGTGCAGTTCCATATCCTGTCATGGTTAAATTACTGCCATTCATATTAAATGTTCCACTAATATTTAAATCGCCATGAAAAGTTGTATTTGCTGCTAATTTTACAATTTGCCCGGAATATACATTAACATTGGTTGCAGTTCCTTTAATATTGAAAACTGAAGATGCAGGTGTTGATGCAGAACCAATTTGAAGTGTACCGCCAGTGCCGGCACTCGCTGTAAGAGGACATGAAACAGCATAAGTAGTTCCACTATATGGGTAAACAATATTAATAGTTCCACCGTCAAATGTGAAAGATGAACTTACTGAAGTTATTCCAAAAACTGTATTTGTCGGGCTGGTCAAATCAGCTACATTAAATATACCTGCGTTTTGCACGTAAGTAATTTGGTTCGACGTATTAAAAATACCTGTTAAATTAAGTGTTCCACCTTCTATATCGACAACAGAACGTGTACCACTAATTAAGGCATGTGTATTTGTTGTACCAATATTAAGTGTACCACTCGAAATTTTCACCAAACCGCTATTGTTAAAAACACCGGTTTGTGCATTAACGGTACCGCCATTTACCCAAAGTCCGGCAGTAGAAGGTATGGTTATAGCAGCAGATGTAAATAATCTGCTTACTGTAACACCTGTTTCTATTTCAATCGTTCCAGCAGTTATTGTATAGAATAACGGATTACTGGATAAAGTAGAAACGGTATAATTGGTTTGAAAATCCAAAACAGGAGGAATATTTGCCTGATTATAAGCGCCTGCGGTTATATCAAAATTTCCTTTGTTTATTGTATTTTGGTAAAAATCTATTGTACCGCCACCCGAAACAGTAGCATTTTGCATTCCATAAAAAATAACATAGTTTTGTGCTCCACCGGCTGAATACATTTCGAAAACACCGCCTGTTGCTACACTCAAACTTCCTGTATAAGCACCTGTAGGCGAATTACCACCGATATTTATCGTATGGTGCACAGCGGCTGTTCCGGAATTAAAAATACCGGTAGCACTTACGCTTAAATCTCCAGATACGGTTAAACTTGTAGCTGGAGTAGTGCCACCAAATGTTAAAGTACCATTGACAGTTAATGTTCCGCAGTTGGCAGCTGCGTTAATGGTTACCGTTATTCCATTATTTATTGTAACATCGTCTGTTGATGTTGGAACAGAAGCACCACCCCAAGTAGCCGTGTTGTTCCAGTTTCCACTGACACTGGCTGTCCTCTGCGCAATAGCATTTGCAGAGCAAAGTATTGCTATGAAGAGCATCAGAAAATTTAATAATTTAGTAAATTTTTTCATAAAAGTAATATTTAATGTTTATTTGTTGAAATTTTGAATGCGAAAAATAAGTAAATATCAATTATTTGATTTTTCTATCCGGTAAATTTATCTGGAAATTTAAAAATTTCCGGAATGCTGCCGGTGTAATTTGATTGGTGCAGAAATAAAAAATTGTTATCCGAAATAATCTCACAATTATTTATACCGAATGACAATTGTTCGATAGAATTTTTGGCAGTTGTCAATCTTAAATTTCGTTGCAATGAAGATTCATTTACAACAGACAATACAAATATAATTCCATCAGAAATGGCAATAATCTCATATCCACCTATTTGACAGGTGGGTTTATTTTGTTTATCAAAATGCTTCTGTTGCTGAATGTTTAAAACGCAATAAAGCATTATTACGGTTGTAATAAACATAAGGTTCTGCTTGGTTTTCTTCATATTGTGTCTTATTAGTGATACAATGGGAAAATATTTTTCAGCTTAATATAATAGCCTCCTCAATATAATACGAAAAAAATATAAAATATGTTCCGCTAAAACATTTTATATTAAATGGTATTAATTATTTAAAAAACAGAAACTTAAAATTGAAAAATTGCCAAGTAAATTTTCTTCATTATCTTAATTTATAATTCTGCCTACTCTATTCAAAGATTTTCAGCTTACTCTTTTTAACTTTATTTATTAATACATTGGATATTAAACATATTTGACGTCCAATATAATGAAAATATGTTTACAAAGTTATTAAAAGATTTCACTTATTTCAATATCTATCGATTTTTTTTTAATTATTATTTATGTAAACCGGATACTTTTCCCAATGAAATAAGCAAAGTAGCAGTAATTGATTTATATCAACTTTTTTTTCCATGCAAATACGCAAGATTATTAAGGAAACTACGTATAAATAATTCCTCAAAATTATTTTGAAAAGACTCATTTTCGATATGTCAAAAAATACTATAAAGTAAATAATCAAAAAAAAAATAATAATAAAGTAGAAAAAATTTGCAAGACTTCTTATTTTTAATTTATCTTTGCACTTTCAATACAAGAAATGAAATTAAATCAATTACATCATCATCATTTTCATACCGGCTTTCTGACGAGTTGGAAGTGATTTTTATGTAACGCAAATAAAATCATAAACCCGTCAGTCAAAACTGGCGGGTTTTTTATTTTCGACGCACCGGTTTTGCTGACATAAAACAAAATTAGATGACTAAACTAAAAATTGCAATTCAAAAAAGTGGCAGATTAAGTGAAAAATCATTCGGATTGCTCGCCGAATGCGGTATTAAATTGTCAAATGGCAACAACAAATTAATTACCGACGCCAAAAATTTTCCGATACAGGTTTTATTTCTTCGCGACGACGACATTCCGCAATACGTCGAGCAAGGCGTTGCCGACATTGGCATACTTGGCGAAAACGAAGTCTGGGAACAATCTAAGAATGTCGATGTAATAGAAAAACTCGGTTTTGCTTCGTGCAGACTTTCCTTGGCAATTCCAAAGGACGAGAATTATACAGGCATCAATTATTTCAACAACAAAAAAATAGCAACCAGCTATCCTCGAATTTTGGAAAAATTTTGTAAAGAAAAAAATCTGAATGTCGAAATTGAAGAAATTGGCGGAAGCGTTGAAATAGCGCCGGGCATTGGCTTGGCAAATGCAATTTTTGATATTGTCAGCACTGGAAGTACTTTGTTGATGAATGGTCTGAAAGAAGTCGAAGTTGTTGCAAAAAGCGAAGCCGTTTTAATTGCAAACAAAAAACTGACGCAAGAAAAACAACAAATACTTGATAAACTTTTATTTCGAATTAAAGCTGTTCGCAGTTCAGCCGAGAACAAATACATACTACTAAACGCACCCAACAAAGCCATCCCAGAAATAATCGAAATACTTCCCGGCATGAAAAGCCCGACAGTATTGCCATTGGCGGAGTCAGGCTGGAGCAGTATTCATTCAGTCGTTAAAGAAGACCAATTCTGGGACATTATCGACAAACTGAAAAACCTTGGGGCGCAAGGAATTTTGGTGATTCCAATTGAGAAAATGGTAATATAATCTGATGTTATGAAAAAGATAATTAATCCCGACAAATCGCAATGGAATAATTTAACCAAAAGACCTGCGATAGAAATGCAAAAATTGGACGAAACTGTAAAATCTATTTTCTCCGAAATACAGCTTTTTGGAGACGCAGCTATAAGAAAATTTACGAAACAGTTTGATAAAGTTGAAATTGATCAAATAAAAGTACAAGACGAAATTGTGCATTTAAGCACAATAAAAGTCCCTCAAAATTTAAAAGATGCAATTATTATTGCAAAATCGAATATAGAAAAATTTCATTCATCGCAAATTACCGAAAAACAAATTATTGAAACTACAAAAGGCGTTATTTGCTGGCGCGAAAACCGTGCAATCGAAAAAGTCGGAATTTATATTCCGGGCGGTTCAGCGCCTTTATTTTCGACGGTTTTGATGTTGGGTGTTCCTGCCAGACTTGCCGGTTGCAAAGAGATTATTTTGTGTACGCCGCCAGACAAAAACGGCGAAATTAATCCGGCTATCTTGTATGCTGCATCGGTAGCAGGAATAAAAACAATCTTTTGCGTCGGTGGGATTCAGGCAATTGGCGCCATGGCTTTCGGGACAGAAACAATTTCAAAAGTCGATAAAATTTTCGGTCCCGGAAATCAATATGTTACAGCTGCAAAACAAATGGCTCAGAATTACGGCGTCGCCATAGATATGCCGGCTGGTCCAAGCGAAGTTTTAGTTATTGCTGATAAATTTTGTAATCCGGAATTTGTTGCAGCCGATTTACTTTCGCAAGCAGAACATGGCGCAGACAGTCAGGTTATTTTACTTTCTAATGACGAACAAATTATTGATGAAACATTGAAATTTCTGGAAATACAACTCAATCAATTGCCACGTAAAAAAATTGCGACTGTTGCTTTGAAAAACAGCAAAGCAATTTTATTGAATAATCTTTTTGACTGCATAATTTTCAGCAATTTATATGCGCCGGAACATTTGATTTTGGCAACAAAAAATCCACACGATTTAGTTTCGTTGATTACAAATGCCGGATCGGTTTTTCTGGGAAATTACAGTTGCGAAAGCGCCGGCGATTATGCAAGCGGCACAAATCATACATTGCCGACAAATGGAAATGCTCGCAATTATAGCGGTGTTTCGATGGACAGCTTTGTTAAGAAAATTACGTTTCAGGAAATATCTGCGGACGGCATTCGCAATATCGGTTCTGCAATAGAAACTATGGCGCAAGCTGAAGAACTATTTGCACATAAAAATGCAGTTACTATCAGACTCAAATCTTTGAAATAATTATCGAATTAGCACGTTAAATTTATGTTTAATTTAGAAAATTTAGTACGACAAAATATCTGGGATCTCAAACCTTACTCAAGTGCCAGAGATGAATTTACCGGCAAAGAAGGAATTTTTCTCGATGCCAATGAAAATCCATTTGGCATTTTAAACCGTTATCCTGATCCTCATCAGCGCGAATTAAAATCAAAATTAAGCGAAATAAAGTCTGTCAAACCGGATAATATTTTTATAGGAAACGGTAGCGACGAAGTTATCGATTTAACTTTTCGTATTTTTTGTAATCCATCAAAAGATAAAGCGATTACTTTTTCGCCAACCTACGGAATGTACAGCGTTTCGGCAAATATCAACGACGTCGAAATGATTGAAATTCCATTGGACGAAAATTTCCAAATTGAAACCAAATTGTTAACAGATTTTTTAAAAAACGAAAATATTAAATTGATATTCTTGTGTTCACCGAATAATCCGACAGCTAATCTTTTCCGCAAATCTGATATTTTGTTTATTCTAAAAAATTTCAATGGAATTGTTTTTATTGACGAAGCTTATAACGACTTTTCCGGTGAAAAATCTTGGATGTATGAAGTAGAAAAATACCCAAATTTGATTGTCAGCCAGACATTCAGCAAAGCATTTGGTTTAGCAGCAGCGCGTGTTGGAATTGCATATTCAAACCGTGAGATAATCAAATTATTCAACAAAGTAAAACCACCCTATAATGTCAGCGAATTAAACCAAAAAGCCGCAATCAACGCTTTAAACAATTTGGAAGAGTTTGAAATTCAGAAGAAATTAATTTTAAACGAAAAGAAAAATTTGATAAAAGCATTTAAGAAAATAAGATTGATAAAAAAGATTTTTCCATCGGATGCTAATTTTATTTTAGTAGAAGTTACTAATGCCAACGGAATCTACAATCAATTGGTTGAACAAAAAATTATTACACGCAATCGTCATTCAATAGTAAACAATTGCATTCGAATAACAGTTGGAACGCCAAATGAAAATCAAAAATTAATTCAAGCTTTACAAAAAATAACTTAAAATGAAAAAAATACTTTTTATTGACCGCGACGGAACAATGATACTCGAACCACCTGATGAACAAATTGATAGTTTCGAAAAACTTGAATATTATCCTGGAGTTTTTCAATATCTTTCGCGTATTGCTAAAGAATTGGATTATGAATTGGTGATGGTTACTAATCAGGATGGACTTGGAACTACTTCATTTCCCGAAAACACATTCTGGCCGGTTCACAACAAAATCATTCAGGCATTTAAAAACGAAGGCGTTGTTTTTGCTGACATTTTTATTGACAGAAGTTTTCCAAAAGATAATTTGCCTACTCGCAAACCTGGAACTGCTATGCTTACTAAATTTATTTACGGAAATTATGACTTGGAAAATTCGTTTGTTATTGGAGATCGTTTGACTGATATTCAATTAGCAAAAAATCTGAAATGTAAATCAATTTATATCAGTCAAGAAACTAACAATGAGGCAACTTTTGTAACGTCAAAATGGCAAGAAATTTATCAGTTTATAAAACAACAACCACGAACTTCAAAAATATTTCGTAAAACAAACGAAACTGAGATAGCAATTGAATTAAATTTAGATGGCTCCGGTAAAGGCAATATATCAACAGGCATCGGTTTTTTCGACCATTTGCTTGACCAGATTGCCAGACATGGAAATGTCGATTTAACAGTCAAAGCAAAAGGCGACTTGCAAATCGACGAACACCACACAATCGAAGACATTGCGATTGCACTGGGCGAAGCTTTTATCAAAGCGCTGGGCAGCAAAAAAGGAATTGAGCGTTACGGATTTTTATTACCGATGGACGATTGTTTGTCGCAGGTAGCAATCGATTTTGGTGGACGTCCATGGTTGGTTTGGGAAGTCAAATTTAAACGCGAAAAAATCGGGGAAATGCCTACCGAAATGTTCTTTCATTTTTTCAAATCGTTTTGTGATAATGCAAAATGTAATCTGAACATTAAATCGGAAGGCGAAAACGAACATCATAAAATTGAGTCGATTTTTAAAGCATTTGCAAAATCAATTAAAATGGCAGTCGGTCAGACAAATAATTATGCAATTCCAAGTACAAAAGGAACGCTATGATTGCAATAATTAAATACAACGCCGGTAATATCCGTTCTGTGCAAAACGCACTGATACGTCTTGGTTACGAAAGTATTGTTACAGACAATCCGATTGAAATTATAAATGCCGAAAAAGTAATTTTCCCGGGCGTCGGCGAAGCAAGTACAACTATGAAATATTTACGGGAACATGGTTTAGACAACATCATCAAATCATTGAAACAGCCGGTACTTGGCATTTGTCTTGGTTTGCAGTTAATGTGCCGTTATTCCGAAGAAAATGACACCGAATGTCTTGGAATTTTCGACGCCGATGTCAAAAAATTTCCATCCATTGATATTGTCCCTCACATGGGATGGAATAATTTGATAAATTTACAAACCGCTTTGTTCAAAAATATTTCAACAAATGACGATGTTTATTTTGTGCATAGCTATTTTGCGGAAATTTGTAAAGATACAATTGCTATTTGCAATTATATAAATCCATTTAGCGCAGCTTTACAAAAAGACAATTTTTATGCAACACAATTTCATCCGGAAAAATCGGCATCTGTGGGAGAAAAAATTCTAACAAATTTTCTTGAATTATGAGAATCATTCCAGCAATAGATATAATTGGCGGCAAATGCGTCCGACTTACAAAAGGTGATTACGAAACACAAAAAGTGTATTATGAAAAGCCTCTCGAAATAGCAAAATTATTTGAAGATACTGGTTTGCAATTTTTACATCTTGTAGATTTAGATGGAGCTAAATCGAAGCACATTGTTAATCATAAAGTTTTATACGAAATTACTACAAAAACAAAACTGAAAATCGATTTTGGTGGTGGTTTAAAGACTGATGAAGATTTAAAAATTGCTTTTGAAAACGGCGCAAATCAAATAACTGCTGGCAGTGTAGCGGCAAACAATCCGGATATGGTAATTAACTGGTTGAAAATTTATGGAACACAAAAAATAATTCTGGGCGCTGACTGTAACAACCGCAAAATTGCGACAAACGGATGGTTGCAACAGTCTAATATTGATGTGATTGATTTTATAAAATATTTCGAATTACAAGGAATTAAAAATGTTATTTGTACTGACATTGCGAAAGACGGAATGTTGCAAGGCGCTTCGAACGAATTGTATAAAGAAATTCTTGCGTCAATAAAAATAAATCTGATAGCAAGCGGTGGCGTTTCGGCGGTGCAGGATTTAATTGACTTGAAAAATATTGGTTGCGAAGCGGCGATTGTCGGCAAAGCAATTTACGAAGGAAAAATTTCGCTTAATGAATTGAAAAACCTATGTTAAAAAAAAGAATCATACCATGCCTCGACATTAAAAACGGCAGGACAGTCAAAGGCATTAATTTTGTTGATTTGCAAGACGCCGGCGACGCTGTAGAATTGGCAAAGCGTTACGTAATTGAGGGTGCAGACGAATTGGTTTTTCTTGACATAACTGCGACTGTCGAAAATAGAAAAACATTGGCTGAATTGGTTTCCAAAATTGCGCGCGAAATTAACATTCCGTTTACAGTTGGTGGTGGCATTAATTCTTTGGATGACGTTTCACTGCTTATTCAGGCAGGTGCTGATAAAATCAGTATCAATTCGTCGGCAGTAAAAAATCCAGAATTGATTAGTGAAATTGCAAGTGAATATGGTAGCCAATGCGTTGTTGTTGCTGTCGATACAAAATTCGAAAATAATCGCTGGTGGGTTTATGTACATGGTGGTAGAACACCAACTGGAATTGATACTTTGCAATGGGTAAAAAAAGCAGAACAATTTGGCGCAGGTGAAATTTTATTGACATCGATGAATAATGACGGTACAAAAAATGGTTTTGCATTAGATATAACAAACGACGTTAGCGAATTAATTAAAATTCCGGTTATTGCATCTGGTGGCGCCGGTAAAGTTGAACATTTCAAAGATGTTTTCGAACTGACAAAAGCCAGTGCGGCATTGGCTGCCAGTATATTTCATTATGGAGAAATACCAATTCCACAATTAAAAAATTATCTGAAAACTAAAAACATACAAATACGATGAATTTAAATTTTGACAAAGGAAACGGTTTAATACCTGTTATAATTCAGGATTATTTAACATTGCAAGTGTTGATGCTTGGTTATATGAACAACGAAGCATTTGAAAAAACAAAAAGTGAGAATAAAGTAACATTTTTCAGCCGAACCAAAAACCGTTTATGGACAAAAGGCGAAACGTCAGGCAATTATTTGTTGGTCAAAGATATGTTTGAAGATTGCGACGCTGATACAATCCTTATAAAAGCAGAACCTATTGGTCCGACTTGTCACACCGGATCAAAATCCTGTTTTGGCAACGGCAACGCAAAAGGATTTTTGTACGAATTGCAACAAACCATCGCACAACGAATTGACGATAATGCCGAAAATTCCTATACCAATAAACTTTATCGCAAAGGCATTAACAAAGTTGCGCAAAAAGTTGGCGAAGAAGCAGTGGAACTGGTTATCGAAGCAAAAGACAACAACGACGATTTATTTAAAAACGAAGCGGCTGATTTGTTGTATCATTTTTTGATTTTACTCAAGGCTAAAAATTTTAAACTCGAAGATGTTGAAGACGTTTTAAAAGAACGACATAAAAAATAGCTATATTGCGTCGATGATATAAGACAGACTTTTTTTATTGTGATGACTTAATTACAAAACATTTAAAAAATTTATTATTTTTGTAATTAAAATTGAAATTCATCTTGAGCAAACATTATGATAATAAAAACGGTAATATTATTATTTATTTTAACAATAACAAATATAGTTTTTTGTCAGGAAAACAGAAAAATAGATAGTATTTCGTCACTTATAAATAGAACAAATAACGATACGAGCAAAGTCAATTTATACATCAAATTGTACAGTCATTTTATTGACAACGATTTATTTAAAGCCAAACTTTATGTTGATTCGGCATCTTTATTTGCACAAAAATCGAATGATCCAAATAAATTAGCAATTGTTGACTTTGCTTATGGTTACATTTATTTTTACAAAGGCAATAATAATCTGGCGCTCGAATATTTTATAAAATATTTAAAATATTGCGAATTAAATATTAGAAAATACGGTTTATCAGATGTTTTGTTAAATATTGGAGGTATTCATTATGCACAAAACAATTTTGAAACTGCGCTGGAATATTATAACCGTGCATTAAATTTAATGAATGAACTTGAAAAAGAAAATCCCAAAATTATTAGCAACAAACAAATTGTTTTAAACAATATTGCCATTATTTATAAAGAAAAAAAATTATATGGCAAAGCATTGGAGTATTTTAAAAAATCGCTCGGAATTTCGCTGAAAATAAAAGATTATAATAATGCCGGCAATGTATGCAATAATCTTGGAGACTTATTTCAAATTTTAAATTTGCCAGACTCCGGATTATTTTACATAAATAAAGGACTTGAATTTCGAACTAATATCAATGATAAAATTGGGATAACGCGTTCTTATTTAAACCTTGCCCAATATTATTTTCGTAAGAATAATTTAAAATTGGCGCTCGAAAATGCTATTAACGCGCGTATTAATATAGAAAATACCGGCGACAGATATACTGCTTATGATGTTTATCAAGTGTTATCGGAAGTGTATGAAAAAACGAATGATTATAAAAACGCATTTGAAGCGCACAAACAATTAAAAATTGTTAGCGACAGTCTTTACAACGAGCGTGTAACCCGCGAAATTACCAAAAAAGAAATGGAATATGAATTTGATAAACGCGAAAAACAAACTCAAATTGAGCAGCAACAAAAAGAAACACGTTATATTATTCTTGCATCGGTATTGGCAATATTGTTACTTATTATTATTTCGTTGTATTTTGCCGCACATGCAAGAGAAAAACGCATTTCATTAGAAAGCAAAAATCTGACGCTCGAAAAACAAAACCTCGAACTCGAAAAAACAAACCTGCAACAACAAATTGATTTCAAAGACAAAGAACTTGCAACCAATGTCATTTATTTGCTGAAGAAAAACGAATTTATTACAAACATTGCCGAAAAATTATTGAAAAGCCAGCAAATTGTAAACAAAGAAGCGCAAGAACTTATTCAGTCAGTCATTAAAGACATGGAATCGAATGTTGACGACACGATATGGAACGAGTTTGAAGTTCGTTTTCAACAAGTGCATAAAGAATTTTACGAACGTCTTAATGCTGTACATCCAAATCTTACTCCTAACGAAAAGAAAATTTGCGCGTTCCTAAAACTGAACATGACCACCAAAGATATTTCTTCAATCACCTTTCAATCAGTGTCAAGTATTGTAACTGCACGAAGCCGGCTTAGAAAAAAAATGGGCATTGACCGCGACGAAAATCTAATTACCTACCTTCAGCAACTTTAAACCGACTAACATTTTATCTACAATCATATTAAATCTCTTTAAATAAGTCGATTATTTAATGCGTTTATAAACTATTGTTTTCCAATTGTTTTCGAAATTGTCCAAAAATATTTTTTCAGATTTTCAATGTCTCCTTGCAAAATTGTCATCAAAAACGATTCGATTAAAAATTTGTTTACGAAATTGTTACAGACGTTGTATATAAATTGTAAGGCTGTTTTTTTTACTTGACAATATTTTGTCGTGTTCAATTTTATTGCATCTTAAATTTCATAACCGATATTTGTTTTACAATTTATTCAAAATCCGTTTTCAGAAAATAATCAATTTTATGAGTATCGAAAATACAATATCAGGAAATGGTCAAGTTGATTTAGAAACTGCTGTTAAAATATTGATCGAAAAAAAGAAAGATCAGAATCAAGCGCTAAAAAAAATATTGAAACTGTTAAATCCCGATGCTGTAATTGAAGATTCAATTGACAATGGACAATTGACAATTGACAATGATACCAACGATATTGACGAAATAGAAGAAACTGATGTCAAAATTTAATTGCGGATTTATTTTAATCGAAATATTCTTTACCGAAAATTCTAATTATTAATTAAAAATTCAACATTATGAGGATGAAAAGTTACTTATTATTAGTGGTATTCCTGTTGATGAATACGTTTTACCTGTTGGCACAAAACGGAGTGAGCATTCCGGGTGTGGTACGGGTAAAACTAAAACCAGAAATGGTGAAGTCAATGGAAGGACTGCAAATTCAGAATGTAAAAGGCGCTGTTGTTTGCGGTCTTCCGGCAATAGACAAAGCAAATGCTACTTACAAAGCAACAACCATGAGACGTGTTTTCCGTTATTCGCCTAAATTCGAAGCAAAACACCAAAAATATGGTTTGCATTTGTGGTACGATATAATGTACGGTACAAAAGCAACACCCGAAGATATGGCAAAGTCTTACGCAAATCTTGAAGGTGTTGATGCAGCACAACCGGTTTATCAAATCGAAAATTTAGATAAAGATGGTTCTTACAAGCGATTGACAAAAGAAATGGTTGCGAATCTTTCAAAAGGACATCTCGATTCGAAAGGTTTACCTTTCAATGACCCACTTTTACCCGACCAATGGCATTACATTAATACCGGTCAAAATGGCGGAACTGCCGGAATGGACATCAATGCTGCTGCCGCTTGGCAAGTTACAGGTGGAAATCCAAGTGTAATTGTTGCCGTTATGGATCAAGGTATTGATTTTACTCACGAAGATTTAGCTGCAAATGTCTGGACAAATAACGCCGAATTAAAAGGTCAAACCGGTAAAGACGACGATGGAAATGGTTACATTGACGACGTTCATGGTTTTAATTTTACAACGAACTATGGCGCTGTTGACCCGGGCACACACGCTACACACGTAGCAGGTACAATTACAGCGATAAATAACAATGGTATTGGCGTTAGCGGTGTTGCCGGTGGTACCGGTAAAAACGACGGCGTCAAAGTAATGTCGTGCGAAATACTTGGTACCGGTGCATACAATTTAATAGAAGAATCTTATATTTATGCTGCCGATAATGGTGCTGTAATTTCTTCAAATAGTTGGGGATTTACCGGTGGTGGTGGTGCTCCTGCAAGTGACCCTGCACTTTATAGTGCTATAGATTATTTTATTGCCGAAGCTGGAAATTATCAAGGTAGTCCGATGCACGGTGGTGTTGTAATAGTTGCTGCCGGTAATGATGGTACAAACACAAAACATTGGCCCGGCGCTTATGATAAAGTTATTTGTGTTTCTGCACTTGGCGCACGTGGCGAAGCAACAGTTTATACAAACTTTGGAAGTTGGGTTGACATTGCCGCTCCGGGTGGTTCGTCGAACGTAACAGCAAAACAAGGCGTATTAAGTTTGGCGCCGGGTAATGGTTATGCTTATATGGACGGTACTTCAATGGCTACTCCACACGTATCGGGTGTTGCAGCTTTGGTTGTCTCAAAATTTGCAAGTCCGGGATTTACAAACGAATCGCTCAAAGCACACTTACTAACCAGCTTTAAAGACATTTACTCAAATCCATTAAATGCTTCATTAAAAGACAGTCTTGGTGCAGGTTTAATTGATGCAGGTTTAGCGCTTCAAAACAATGGTGGTTTACCACCGACACCAATTACCGATTTAAAAATATATGGTATCGCACAAGATTTTGCCGATTTAACATGGTCAGTTCCTGCCGATCAAAATAATTTAAAACCGGTTTCTTTCCAAATTTTAGCTTCACAAGACCCAAGTTTTGGAGGCGCTGTTCCATTATATAGCATTAATAAAAAAGACATTGGCGCTTTAGATACTTTTGAAATTACAAATTTACTTCCATTAACAACGTATTATTTTACAGTTCGCAGTGTTGACCGTTTTGGAAATGTTTCCTTAAATTCGAACGTCATCAATGCAACAACTAATGCTGGTCCAAAAACTGTTGTTACACCAACAACTTTAACATTGGCAGTAAATACTTCTGTCAATAAAACTGGAACATCGTCGTTGGCAATTACCAATACCGGTGCCGGAACTTTGAAATATTCAGTTTCGAAATATCACAAAAGCAATACAGATGCAACCGCGATTGACGATCCGGTTTATACCGATTTACTACCGGCAAATGGAGTTCAACCAATCTCGTTAGGCGCTGTCCCATTTACACCAAATGAAACGATTACCCCCGACGCACAAACAGCAGTCAATCCGGTTTTGACCAAACAATATTACAACAGAAGCAACGGCGGCTGGTTTATAGGCGAAGACGATACTACACAAGTTAACTCTGCTGCAATTAGTTTTTATGTTGACGATGCAAACGGTTTTAATTTAACCGATGTATATGTTGACTTAAAAGTTATTTCGGCTCGCGGTCCAATAAGAATTGAAATCAGATCAGGCATCAATATAGCGACTTCAAAATTGTTGATGATTCAAAATTATACAACTTCAACATCGTATGATGGTAAAGAAAACACCTATGATATTACGTTGAACAATCAAATATTTTTTGCTACCGGCTCTACATTCTGGGTTGTTGTTCATGTTCCGCATGGTCAACTATATCCATTATTTGCCGGCAAGGAATTAGCTGATGGACAAGACGCACGTTGCTTTATGAGTAACAATATGGGTAAATCGTGGTCAAGATTGCAGGATGTATTTTGGGATACCAATTTGGTTTGGGGAATTGCAGTTACCAGCAAATTAGTTGCCTTACCCGAATTTGTAACTTTAAGTGGTACAACCGGAACCGTTACGAGTAATACCGGAACTGTAACCGCAACCGTAGATGCAACAAATTTGATAAACGGTACGTACAACGAAAACTTACAGGTTTACACAAACGAAACAAACAATCCAGTTATAACAGTTCCATATACTGTAACAGTTACAGGTCAACAGCCGGTAATCGTAGTTCCAGAAAATTTAGATTTTGGCAGCGTCTTCAAAGGTTCTTCAAAATCATTAGATTTAGTTATTCCAAACAATGGATTAGGTAGATACAAAACTATCTCCATTACTATTTCCGACCCACAATTTAAATCGTCTGTAACTTCAATCAGTACAATCGCAGCTTTAAGTAGTTCGACTGTAACATTTACATACACACCAACATCATTTGGAAGTGCATTTGCATTGGTAACATTAAAAGGCAGCAATCAAAACACACCTGCAAATACAAATATTATTTACACATTTGCAATTAGTGGCGCAGGCGCAGCTCCTCCGGTTATTGCAGTTAGTCCGTTGGTTGGTACATTTACAAACGTTGCAATGGGAACGATTGTTACAGGTTCAGTTGGCGTTACGAATAATGGTACATATCCGCTGAAATATTATATACCACCATTTGGTTCAGCAACCGGAATAACAACTGATATTTATACACCAAAGTTCGGTTACACCATGCAAGCTGATACGCTAAATACAAATAGTTCTTATGTTTGGAACGACATTGCAGCTTCCGGTACTCCTATTAAAACATATTTTACACAAAATTCGGTGGCACGTTATTATGGAGTAAAATTAAACTTCAGATTTCCATTCTATGGAAACCGATTTGACAGTGTTTATCTTACTTATGCCGGTATTATTGGCTTAGAAAATGGTGGTTCATACGCTAACAGAGGCGATTTACAATTCATGGATGTGGGTAGTCTTTCAATGAACGGATATTTACCGGCGCGCTGTATCGCTGCTCTTGGTCAAGGTAGTGTAGCTTATAATCTTTCGAGCAGCCCAAATGGAAATATTTATTATCAGCAATTCCCCGACCGTATTGTTGTTCAATATGATAATGTTTATCAGTCTTCAGCCGGCACCGGTACAGGCGGTTTTGTAACGTTCCAGATAGTTTTATTGGACAATGGCGACATTAAATATTACTACAAATCGGTACCGGTAAGAACAGATGCCAATTTTTGGAAATATGCTGCAATTTATATTTTCGATAAACGAATGGGCGATGGTTATGACATTCACTCACCGGTATATACTAAATATCCTCAATATAATTACTTTACAGTTAAAAATATTCCTTCCAGCGGTAGTGCAATATCTTTGACTTGTCCGGGTCTTGGAATTATTTCATCTATTGATAAACCAACCGGAACCATTTATAGCGGTCAATCAGCGGTAGTAAATTATACCGCCAACACTGCCAATTTATATCAAGGTACAATAACACAATCGATGAATTTTGTATCGAATGATCCTGTTACGCCGATCACGCAATACACCATTTCTTTGAATATCACAAGTGGCGGAACTGCTAATTTAGTGCCAAGCGCAACAAGTTTAGCTTTTGGAAACGTAATGCAAACTGCAAATAAAATGTTAACATTGAATTTACAAAATGCAGGTTCGAAAAATATTACTGTTACATCTGCCACAACTGATAATGCAAACTTTAATGTTCAAAGTTTTTTTAGCGACCTGAAATATGGTAGAACCGGTTACGTCAATGTAGCGATAAATTCTGCCAATCTTGGCGCATTAACCGGAGTACTTACAGTTGTTACCGACGTTGCCGGAACATTCACATTTAATCTTTCGGGTAATATTGTAAATAAATCGGCTATTGTAACCGACGTAACAAGTATTACGCAAACACTGGCATCAGGCTCAACTTACAACACAACGGTCAACGTTCAGAACCCAAGTTCGGCGCCGCTCGAATTTTTAGTTGCCGGGAATCAATGGATACATGTTTCGCAACCTACTTTGCCAATTAATACTATGAGTTATGACTATTTAATGTCAACTAATTCGCCAACTTTTAATCCAACCGGATTTAATGCTCCAGCTTATGATTGGACTGAAATTATTGGTCAAGGCGCTTTACAAATATATGATAGTATTTATAATCCACCCACGACACCACTTTGGTATGCTGTTCCGATACCTTGGAATTTCAAATTTTATGGTGTTAGTTATGACACGCTTTATATCAACTGGCAAGGTATGATAACTTTCCAAAAGCAAAATGTTTTCCAATGGTCAGGTCCAATAAATCCGTCGCCCAATATTGCAGCTCCTAATAATTTTATATCAGCTTTGTCGGGTTATGGATTTCCAAACCGCTCAGGTGGTTATCCGCTATCAGGATTGTATGTCAAAATATTTAGCGATAAAGTTATTGTCGAAAATAGAGATTATCAAGATGGTTGGGGTATGTCTGGCAATAATATGACATTCGAAACGATACTTTATAATGACGGTACAATTAAATTTGCTTATCAATCGATTGCTTCACAATTGGCGAATACCGGTATAGCAGCTATCGAAAATCAAGATGGTACAAAAGGTCAACAATTGTCATACCGTACAACCGGTTACTTATTTGCCAAAACAGCCGCAGTATTTGTTCCTGTTGTCAATTATATATTAGCACCCGGTGCAAGTCAACCTATCAATGTTACGTTAGACGCTTCAAAATTAGCTGCAAGTGTCAACTCTGGAATAATTGCATTGACGAATAATACACCCGATCAACCAAATTTGAATATTCCTGTTAGTTTGACTGTTACCGGTACTCCGGCTATCAGCGTTCCGGCACAAGTTGATTTTGGTACTTTAATGGGATATGTAACTACCGGTACAACATGGAAAACTTATACCAAAACTTTCTATGTAAAAAATACCGGAACAGCAAATCTTACATTAACTTCTATTACACCAACAACCGAAACGCCAAACCAAATGACTGCCTCTGCCGGTTATGTTTATTTTTCAGCCTTTCCGGCTGGTTGGGCTTGGAGTGCATCATTAAACAATACTGTTCTCGCACCGGGTGATAGTTTGTATTGTAGAATTGTGGTTACACCAAAAGGAACAAATCCGGCAACTACTGCAATACCGGCAATTAATAATACCGTTACAATTGCCACCAGTACCGTTGGATTAACAGTTCCTACTATTCTGGTAACAGCTAATAATATTTACAAACCAATTGTTTCTTTTACACCAAAAACAATTGCAGTTACAGCAAACGACACAACTTACAAATCAACGGCTAATGTTACGATAACTAACAGTCAAATTCCCAATGCTGCCGATTTGAATTATAAACTCAGTTTGTCGTTAACTCGTCCAATAACAACTTCGGCAAATTCGTTGTCAGCTATCTCCAATAAATTTACAACAGATGGTCGTTTACCTGTTGCAGCATACAAAAGCAGCATTTCGACTACAGGTATCGCACCGCTTGATGTTCCCGGTTACAACAGAACGCTTGAATACACAACCAAAACCACAAAAGACACTCAACTTGGTTATGGTGGAAGTTACTATTTAACAACAGCAACAGCATTTACCGCTCCTGCCGATGGTTTTAACCTGACGCATGTAATGGATTATTATATTCCGGGCGATGTGTTAAGTTCTGACATTTATATTGAAATACGCGCCGGTTCTTCGGCTGTTCAAACGTCAACAGTTATTTATTCGGGCACGTATCATCTCGACACACAATCATCGGATAATGTTGGTTCTTATATCATTATTCCGTTAAATAATAATGTACACATTTATCCAAACGAAACTTTCTATATTTCTATTCGTTATCCAAATACATGCACTTATCCGCAAGGAGTTTTAAATATTGCAAATTCGGATATGGTTGCCGGTAGATATTGGTATTATTATATTGACGCAAACGCAAAAGAAAACTGGGTTGATTACACATCGGCTGCATCATTGGCAAATTATGCAAATATGACAAAAGCGTTGGAAAAATCTTTCGAAACACCAGGTTGGGTAAGTCTGGCTTCGAGTGCATCGGGAACTGTTGCATCTGGTAGCAATTTCAACACAGCATCTGTAAACTTCAATGCAAAAAATGCAGTACAAGGTTTGAATTCGGCTAAATTGATTATCATCAGCAACGACTCTATTAGTTCATCGAATGTTGTCAATTTGAGTTTGTATTTGAATAAAGCGCCGGTATTCAGTTGCGGAAGCGTATTAAATTTGAATGGTGACGAAAATACAGTTATTACTCAAAACATAAATATTACTGACCCCGAAAATAATACTGTTTCAGTAGCTGTTGACCAAATGACTGGTTTGACATATTCGTTTGATAATGTACAAAATATTATAAGTTTGTCATATTCTCCAACTTATAACGATGCCGGATTACACACGTTCCACATCAAAGCAACTGACCAATATGGAGCAGTTTCCGATTTGATTGTCAACGTAACCGTCAATAATGTTAATCGACCACCGGTTGCAAAAACTATTGCCGACAAAACATTATATACCGGCGGAAGCAATGCCGTTCTTAATTTTGCAGACGTATTTACCGACCCAGACAATGACGCAATGATTTACAGCATTAGTAGCGACATTTATGGTTCTGTTGACATGGCAGTCGGAACAACAAGTTATACATTCACTCCTTTGACAGCCGGTGTTACAAACATTACTTTGACTGCAACCGACATTAACAATGCATCAACTTCGACAACTTTCAAAGTAACAGTTATTGCAAACCATGCTCCGGTTGTGGCAAATGCAATTGCAACACAATCGCTGCCTTTAACTGTTCCAGTAACAACGACAAATATTTCGTTGACAAACATATTTAGTGACGCTGACAATGATGTTTTGATTTATATCCCCACAAGTTCGAATACAGCAGTTGCTAAAGTGGTAATTTCTGGAAGTAATGTGGTTGTTACGCCGGTTACTTTAGGCGCGACATTAGTAACCGTAGTTGCAAACGATGGCAAAGGCGGTTCGGTTTCTACAACATTTACTGTAAACGTTATCAACCATGCACCAACAGTTAGCAATGCAATTACCGACAAAACGTATTATTTAGGCGCAAGCGGTAGTACATCAAATGTTGTATCTTTCGGAAATGTCTTTACCGATCTCGATAATAATACATTGACAGTAACCGCCGTTTCGTCAGATGCTACAATTGCTGATGTTTCTGTAAATTCAACAAATATTGTGATAACGCCAAAAGCAATTGGTCATACAACAATTATACTCACTGCAAACGATGGTAAGGGTGGTACAGTTACAACTTCGTTTGCTGTAAATATTATCGTCGTCAGTCCGATTGTAAATATGCCAATTGCAGATATCTGGTCTTATATAACACAAGGAACATATACCTTATCTTTGAGCAATATATTTACTGATCTAAATGGTTATCCTTTGACTTTTAGTATTTCGACAGACAATAATAGTGTTGTTACAGTTTCTTATTTAGCCGGAGTAATTTCGATAACGCCTCAATCTGTAGGCAATGCAACAATAACTATTGCTGCAACAAATTCCAAATCAACTCCTGTAAGCACCAGTTTCCATTTTGTAGTTTTGGCTAATGCGGCACCAGTGGCGTCAACCATTCCAGACCAGTTTTTAAAATTAAACGGTAGCAATTTATCAATCGATTTATCTAAATACTTCAGCGATGCCAATGGAAATACCTTGACTTATAATTATATCAGTACATCGGCAAAACCGGCTAATATTTCAATAAACGGAAATATTTTAACGGCATCGCCAATTGCAGCCGGTAATACGTATATAACTATTAAAGCTGACGATGGTAAAGGTGGCGCAACTTCAACTTCATTTATTTTAACCGTAGGTGTTGCGACAGGCATAAACAGTATTGAGGCAAATGCAAGTGTAAACGTTTATCCAAACCCTGCAAAAGACATAGCTAATTTTCATATCACATTAACCGAAGCGAGCGCTCTAAATATAACCGTTTCTGATTTGACAGGCAGAGTTTTGCGTAATATAAACCAACAATTATCCAACGGCAGCCACACAATTCCTGTGAATGTTGGAGGATTGTCGCATGGTATTTATTACTACAGAATTTCTAATCCTAATCAAACTATCAGAACAGGTAAATTAGTAATAGAGTAAAGTAACATCTGTCTGTGGATTAATAACCATAGAATTTTTGATTCGAAGGCTGCTCAAAATTGAGCAGCCTTTTTTAAATATAATATTCGGTAGTGTCAATCATTCCGGCTTTTACGGCGTACATAATTAATTCTGACGAACTGTTGATTGACAGTTTTTTGAAAATATTTTTGCGGTGCGTATTAACGGTGTGCGCACTCAAAAAACATTGAGCAGCAATTTTTTTAGCGGTCAAACCTTGAACGATTAGTTTTGTTATTTCAATTTCCTTTTTCGTCAAAATTGTCTCTTTTGTTTGACTGCCGTAAGGTGACAAATTTTTTGTCAACAAAATTTCGATAGCTTCTTTGCAAAGATATTTTTCGTTTTTTTCGAAAGATTGCATTGCTTTAAGAAAGTCATCTGTTGAACAATTTTTCAATAATAAATGCGTAATTCCATAAGCAAGAATTTTTAAAATATATTCGTTATTTCCGTTTGCTGTAATAACCAATATTTTAGAAAACGAAACGAAATTTCCAACTTCTAAAATATCTTGATGCACAAAACCTTTTAAGTCATTAGAGTCAAGTATAAGTATATCCGGATAAGTAATGGATAATTCATCAAATAATTTTTCTTTCGAATCAACGATAAATGCAATTTCAAAATTAATTTCAGATTTAAGAACGGACAAGATACCTTCGCGTACAAGCGAATTACTATCGGCAATTGCTATCTTTTGTTTTTCTATCATCGAATTTTTGAATTGAAAAACAAAAGTAGCAATATCAAATGTAAAACAAAAATGATTTGATCATTCGAAAATTATTTAGCAGGTTCGTTTTCAAATTGGAAAAGAACTGTTGACAAATAACGTTCGCCATTGTCGGGAAGAATAACCACAATAGTTTTGCCTTTATTTTCGGGACGAGCAGCAACTTGCGTAGCAGCAAAAGCAGCCGCACCCGACGAAATTCCAACCAACAGGCCTTCGACGCGCGCAAGTTCGCGGCTGGTTTGGAATGCTTCTTCGTTTTTAACTTTTATTATTTCATCGAAAATTTCGCGATTCAAAACGTCTGGAATAAAACCTGCGCCAATGCCTTGAATTTTATGAGGTCCGGGAGCTCCACCCGATAAAACCGGAGAATCAACCGGTTCGACTGCAACAATTTTTACGCTTGGTTTTCTTTGTTTTAGAATTTCGCCAACGCCAGTAATGGTTCCACCTGTGCCAATGCCAGAAACAAAAATATCAATCTTGCCATCGGTGTCTTTCCAGATTTCTTCGGCTGTTGTACGGCGATGTACTTCGGGATTTGCGGGATTTTTAAATTGTTGTGGGATGAAAGAGTTTGGCGTTTCGGCAGCTATTTCTTCCGCTTTTCTAATCGCGCCTTTCATGCCTTCTGGTCCGGGAGTCAAAACCAGTTCGGCACCATAAGCTTTCAACAAATTGCGACGCTCAATACTCATTGTTTCGGGCATTGTCAAAATAATGCGATAACCTTTTGCTGCGGCAACAAATGCAAGCGCTATACCAGTATTTCCGCTGGTTGCTTCAATTATCACTGATTTACCCGGAGTAATTAAACCCTGTTTTTCGGCGGCGCTAATCATGGCGTTTCCAATACGGCATTTTACGCTACCCGACGGATTAAAGTATTCGAGCTTTGCAATCAGCGTTGCGCCTAATTCATGTTTTTGGTTGTACTTCGATAATTCCAACAAAGGAGTGTTGCCGATTAAGTCGGTCAGATTTTTTGCTACTTTTGCCATTGTGTTTTTGATTTAAATTTTTATTAATTTTATTTGAGACAAAAGTCCGATAAAATTCAAATCGCCACAATACACATTTTAAGGCATTTTTATATACCTAATTTAGGGTAGATGCATAAAGTTATGGTTTCGCTTTCGTAAATGGATATTTTATAATTAATGTCACCACTTAGCTTTATATTCAATTCTTTTCCCGTCATCGGTTGAAATATAAAGGATTATATCTAAAATTATTTATTTCATTCTTTGCTTGTATCGAAAAAAAATTTGTGGCGGTTGTGCATTTTTTCCGTGCGTCAGCCCCGTGCGTAGGGGAAAAATGCGGGTATGGATTGCAATTTTATGTTAGGCGTTTTATCATTTTTTCATTTATAGAATACCATTGTAATTTTTTCATTTATTTTTAAATATTATATCAATGTTTAAATGCTACGTTTTGTGTGTTGATTGCTATATTTAATTAGCATTTTTTTGTACTAATTTTTTACAATATGAATCAGAAAGCAATATTACAAATTTTTGGTGAAAAAATAAAAAAAGAACGCTTAAATCGTAAACTTTCACAAGAAGAATTTGCAGAATTAACCGGTTTTCACCGTACTTATATTGGTATGGTTGAACGAGCTGAAAGAAATATTACTCTCACTAATATTGAAAAATTTGCTATTGCATTAAAACTTGATTTAAAAACTTTATTCACATTCGATGAAACCGAAAAATAGTCTTGTAAAAATATCTGACAATAAAAAGTTAATAAAAAAGCTGTTAGATGAATTAGTATTAACACCACGATTAAAAGCTTTGGAATGGTCAAAAATTACAAAGCAAACACCAAATATGAAAATCGGATATCCAGGACAGCATTTAGCTTCACTTGTTGTTGGAATGGAAGGTTCGAGAACTGGTGCAAGAGGCAATGATATTGTTGATGGTTCTGAAGTTAAATCATGTAGCCGCGTTGACCAATTAGATACTTGTAAAGATTGTGGCGAAAAAGTCATGCGAATTGAAAAAATATGTTCGTCTTGTGGCTCGCATAATATAAAAAGAATGAACGATTCAAAATGGCTTTTTACAATACGAAATGAAAATGATTTGGAAGTTTTAACTAAAGAAGTTGATAGAATTATTTTAACACTTGCTGATTATCCTGATTTTGAAAATGATAATTTTGAAAACCTAAGATTTCAGGTTTTTGAAATTTGGACAAAGTCCAAACGAAATAAAAATTTTGTTACTTTAATGACAAATTACTACAACAAAATATATCTTGAACATAAGAAACAAAATGTCGCAAAAACACCAGCGCCAAAGAATTTTTGGCCTTATTCATATCAGTTTTATCTGTGTAATCCGATTAAGATATTTAGTTGCGTAGTAAAAAATGCAAACAGTAATCCCAAAATTGATATCGATTATTATATCGAACCTATTGCAGACAGAACAAATTTGAAATCTGAAAATATGCCAATTGATATACTTTCAAATGAGGAATTTCAAATTGTGACACGATTGAAAGATAAAATTTTAAAAACAGCTTTTGAAAGTGATAAAAAATTAAAGGATTTCAAAAAGTTATGTGGTGAAAAATCTATAAATATCTCTAAGGCGAAAATTTTGTTACCATATATTAATGAAGAAATTAGAGAATTTTTACCTTTACGAGATACAGATAAAATTTCAGATGCTAAATCTCAGTATAAACGGAAACAGGGGTGAAATTATGCAATGGATTTAGAAATATTGAAACTCTTTGTTTTATGGTTTTATAATATTCTTCATCTTTTTCAATCGTTATAAATTGGCGTTCTGACATTAAACAAGCTAATGCTGTTGAACCGCTACCGCCAAAAGGGTCTAAAACTAAATCATTTTTATTGCTACTTGCATTTATTAAACGTTGTATTAATTTTATTGGTTTTTGAGTTGGATGATAGCGCGTTTCATTATAAAAATCTATATCACGCCAAACATCTGTTAAACCCATTTGAGGATTAAATGTTTGCGACAATTTATTATAATCATAGTCGAATTGTAAAATTTCTTTCAATTTATTCCATAATTCTTCTGTCGGAACTTGTTCGCAAATATTCTCACCTGTATAAATACTCCACATACCACCACCAATAGTTGATAAACCCATTTTTTCGTTCATATCTTTGGAAGTGAATTTCATTATTTTTTGCCGTTCTTTTAAGAATTTTTTTATAAAAGGTTTGCTATCTTTAATTATAAATAGTGCACTCTCTGTTGTATTAGGGAAAATTTTGTAATTTTTTGTAGCTCTACCAGAAACTGAACGCATACCCTTATCTATAAGAATTTGCTGACGTAATTCCAAACCAAATTGTTCTAAATAAGGTACTAACAAAGCTAAAGTTCTGAAATACCCAAATAAATAAAATGTTCCACCTTTTCGTAAAACTTCGCTTACTTCAGAAATCCATTTTAATGACCACTTTACATAATCTTCTTCTGTTCTCCATTCATAATCCCATTTTTCTCCAACAACTTTCCAATAAGGTGGGTCAGCTATAACTAAATCAATACTTTCTTTTTCAAACGTTTTAAGTTCGTTTATACAATCACCTAAAATTATTTTTTGCACCATTATAATTGATATTTATTGTATGCAAAAATAATAAACATATAATGAATTGCAAATTTATTTTTAACCTTATAGCTGAATCACTGCAATAACGCCTAACGTCCCTCTTTGCACCAATGCTATGAAGCAAAACAGATATATTTAGTCTGCTTAATTGTCATTATCATTTTAATAAATTTGGCTTTGTACATCAATAATGGCTCAAAATTTTTTGTTTTCTGCCACAAAGTAAATTTTTTCTTTTCGAAAATCCTAATTTTTGTTGCTATTTTAGAATTAATCGAATTGCCGGAATAAGTTTTTCAGTCAACAAAATTCAAAAACGGTTCAGCAAGCGAACAAATCGGTTTAGCAAAATAAATTATCAGTTCAGCAAAATAATAAATCGATTCAACAAAATAGCGCATAGAGTCGCGCAAATTCAAAATCGGTTTAACAAAATAGCTCGTAGAGTTGCGGAACTTCAAAATCGGTTTAACAAAATAGCTCGTAGAGTTGCGGAACTTCAAAATCGGTTTAACAAAATCAAAAATATTTTTTGCATTGTCAAAAATTAGTTCTGCAACGCCTGTAAATACTATAAAAAATAATAAAATATTAAATAAATAATTAATAACTAATAACTTATAACTATAAAAATTATATAAATAATATATAGTATTAATAAATAAACATATATAAATTTCTAAAAATTATAACTATAATTAACATTAAAACAAAATTTTTTTGCAAAAAATTTTGTAGTTTCAAAAATAGTTTTTATATTTGCGTCAGATTTAGATTGATAGGTTAATAAAATAATTATTTTTTATTATGAATCGATGCGGAAATCTGATTTATCAAATAAATGTTAACCATCAATCAACCGCGTCAAAATTTTTTATTTTATGTTTTTTACATTGATGCAAATCAGCGGTATGAAAAAGGCTGCTGTAATCGCCAAAGCAAAAGAAGTAATGGCATATCTGCTTCGCGATTTGAACGTGCTTGGAAAATACAATATTACACAAGCCGTAATTACCCAACTGGGTAATCTGATTGAAATTGCCACAAACAATCAGGTGGACGAATTAGCGGTGAATAACAAGGTTGTTGCAACTTCGACCAAAAACAATGCCCGAAAAGCATTGGTCAATATGTTGCACGATACCGCGAACATTTTTACCGTCTATTTTAATGGTAACACCGTTGAGCAACGGAAGTACAAACTAAAAAACCTCAGTCGTATAAGCAATGCACAGCTTACGCTTTCGGCTAATAGTTTTATCGCCTTGCTTAACGCAAATCCCGACGCGCTGAAGTCTGCCAACATCAGTAAGGACTTTATGACCGAGTTGTCAGCTAAATTGGAAGACTTTGTAACATGTCAAGCCAATTGCACAGACGCTAAGCGTGAAAGGAAAGAATCAACCAACGCCGGTAATCAAGCCCTGAGTAACTTGATACAATACATGGCGCCTTTGTGCAAAGTAGCGAAAAACTACTGGTTGCAGAAATCTGACAGCCGTTACAAAGACTATATTTTGTACAGTAAGCCAAAATCGACGGCATCTCCACCGGTAAGCAATGCACAATTGAGTACAACACCCGTAGTTGCACCTGAAAAAAGCACTGCGTAAGTTCTTGTAAAATAAAAAACCCCGCCACAACCGGCGGGGTTTTTTGTTTGTAAAATTCGTCATCGTCGAAATCCAACTGATTTTATTTTTTTTTCAAGTTGAACAATTCATCAACCGACTGTTTTTGAAATTATTTAATTGACGTTATAAATGTCGCAATTGACTTTTCCAAATCAACAGCATCGGCAATCGCTTTGATAAACGCGCTGCCAATAATTGCGCCTTGCGAATATTTGCAAACAGTTTCGAAAGTTTCGCGGTTCGAAATTCCAAAACCGGTCATCAACGGATGTTTCAAATTCAGCGACTTCATTTTTTGGAAATACGCAATTTGTTCGTCAGCAATTCCAGTCTTTGCGCCGGTTGTTGACGCCGACGAAACCAGATAAATAAAACTGGTACTGCAATTGTCAATTTTTTTAATTCTTTCTTCGGACGTTTGCGGTGTTACCAAAAAATGAAAATGCAAATTGTTTTGACTGAAAATTGCTTTGTAAAATTCTTCAAACTCATCGACAGGCAAATCGGGAATAATGACGCCATCAATTCCAATTTCTGCGCAACGTTTGCAAAAATTTTCGACGCCAAATTGTAACACCGGATTCAAATATCCCATCATAATTAAAGGTATCGAAACTTTTTGTCTAACGTTTTTCAATTGCTCGAAAAGCGTTTTGAGATTCATGCCGTTTTCTAATGCTGTTTGACTGCTTTGTTGAATGACAACGCCGTCTGCCAACGGGTCAGAAAACGGAATTCCAATTTCGACCATGTCAGCGCCCGATTTTTCCAGCAAAACCAAAATCCGTTCTGTTGACGTTAATGTTGGAAATCCGGCAGTTGCATAAACCGATAATATATTTGATTTTTTTGTGCTGAATAATTTATCTAAACGATTCATATAATTGAAAATTAAAAATTAAAAATTAAAAATTGTAAATTGAATTATCCATTATCCATTGTCAATTTTCCATTAATATAAGTTTCCATATCTTTATCGCCGCGTCCCGAAAGAATAATTGCGACTGATTGTTCTGGTCGGAATTTTATTTTCTTTAATGCAGCCAGCGCATGTGCCGATTCAAGAGCTGGAATAATTCCTTCCAAGCGCGTTAAAAGAAATGCAGCTTCCAATGCTTCGTCGTCGGTTGCCGAAATATATTCAACACGTTTGATTTCGTTCAAGTTAGAATGTAAAGGACCAATTCCCGGATAATCCAATCCGGCAGAAATTGAATAAGGTTCAATAATTTGTCCGTCTTCATTTTGCATCAACAACGTTTTGCTACCGTGAATAATCCCGATTTTGCCCAGCGCAATAGTTGCAGCAGTTTCCGGCGTATCAGTTCCAAGTCCGGCTGCTTCTGTTCCAATTAAGCGAACGTTTTTGTTGTCAAGAAAATGATAAAAACCACCAGCAGCATTACTTCCACCACCAACGCAGGCAATAATTACATCGGGATAATTTTTTCCGGTTTTCTCCAGACATTGCCAAATCATTTCTTCACTGATGACAGATTGCAATTTCGAAACCAAATCGGGATAAGGATGCGGCCCAACGACCGAACCAATGATATAATGTGTTTCGACGGGGTGGTTAATCCAATCGCGGATTGCTTCGTTGGTGGCGTCTTTCAAAGTTTTGTTGCCCGAATGAACCGGAACGACAGTCGCGCCAAGCAAACGCATTTTCTCGACATTCGGCATTTGACGCTTAACATCGGTGTCGCCCATGTAAACCAAACATTCGAGTCCCATCAATGCGCAAACGGTCGCCGTTGCAACGCCATGCTGTCCGGCGCCGGTTTCGGCAATAATTCTGGTTTTGCCCAACTTTTTCGCCAACAATATTTGACCAATTGTATTGTTTATTTTATGCGAACCTGTGTGGTTCAAATCCTCGCGTTTCAGAAAAACGTTTGTCTGATAAAGCTCCGAAAGTCGCTTGGCAAAATACAACGGACTTGGGCGTCCAACGTAATCTTTCAACAAATTTTTGTATTCGACCTGAAATTCTTTGCTCTCGAGAATTGTCAAATATTTTTGACGCAATTCTTCGACGTTGGCATAAAGCATTTCGGGCACGTAAGCGCCGCCAAATCTGCCATAATACCCTTTTTCGTTAACTAAATAATTCATTGTCGTAATTTTTCTATGAATGTTTTTATTTTTGAAATATCTTTTTTTGCCGGTTCGGTTTCGAAACGGCTATTAATGTCAATGGCGAACAATTTTTCGTGATTCATGTTTATGATTTCTTGAATGTCGTCAACATCAATTCCGCCACTCAAAAAAAACGGTTTTTCCAAATGATATTTTTCAAGAATTTCCCAGTCGAATTTTTTGCCACTACCGCCAAAACCCAAAGTCGGCGTATCGAACAAAAAAAATTGAACATAATTTTGATAATTTTCTAAAACATCGAAATCGAATGTCGTATTGACGCTAAATGCTTTAATTATATTGACGTTTTGACGATAAAGTTTTTCGCAATATTCTGACGTTTCGTTTCCATGCAACTGAACAAAATCAAGTTTGTATTTTAAAACTTTTGCAGAAACATTTTCGATTTCGTCATTTACAAAAACGCCAACTTTTTTAACGGTTTGTGGTATATTCTCGACAATTGTTTTATCAAAATTTTCGCCAACAAAACGTTTCGATTGCGGATAAAATATGAAGCCAATAAAATTTGGTTGCAATTCTATTAAATCTGAAACATTTTCGTTGTGTTTCATTCCGCAAACTTTTATTTTAAGCTGACTGCCCATGCGCTTTGTCGATTTCTTTGATAAATTCCAGACAAGTTT